>Ga0102589_1002314_pt1 | contig 22500 bp, 10 predicted proteins | sample AraplaMF_Col_mLB_FD_76858 | JGI IMG/M metagenome (GOLD analysis project Ga0102589, IMG submission 76858) | Arabidopsis root microbial communities from the University of North Carolina, USA - plate scrape MF_Col_mLB | ecosystem: Host-associated > Plants > Roots > Endosphere | place: USA... | reverse complement strand
AGGAAGGCCGGGTAGACGGCCAGCGTCGCATCCATGCCGGCCGGCACCTGCGCTGCCTCGGGCAGGGTCGGCAGGTGCACCATGCGTATGCCGTGGGCGGCCGGGTCCGGGTTGCCCAACTCATAGCGCAGGATTTGCGTGAACGCGTTGTACGGGTCTGCGCCCATCAGCGTGCCCACGGTCTTGCCCTTGAGGTCCTGCACATTGCGGATAGTCGAATCCTTGCGCGTGCACAGCAAAAACCTCAGCCGCCCCTCCGCCACCGACACCAGGCTGAAAGGATGCTGCGCCACGATGGCGCGTATCGTCGGCGTGTTGCCCCACATCGCCATGTCGAGCTGGCCCGCGGCCAGGGCCTCCACCTGCGGCGCGGCCGCGGGGTAGGTCCGGTAATCCATGGTCAGGTCGTAGCCGAACTCCGCCGCGTGCTTTTCAATCAGCCGCTTGCTGATCATGTGTTGCGTGACCGGCGAGTTGCCCGCCGCCCACGGAACCCAGCCGTAGGACATGGTGAAGGGCCTGCCGGCCTGGGCGCGCGCCATGCCGGCAAGCCCGAGCGAGGCAGCCAGGCCCGCGCCCCGGCGCAGCCAGCGCCTGCGTGTCAACATCGGTACGCTGTTCATGAAGAACCTCTCTTTCAGCCTGGTGAAGACCCGCCGTGAAGCCTAGGCCACCGCCGCCGGCTCGCTCACCCGGACGTGTTTCGCATCGACTTCATGCACGATCCGCTCCACCAGTTCATACACCTCATGCAGCTCGCCGCGCGGGCCCAGCGGCACCGTGGCCGCCAGCCGGAAGCGGAAGTAGCGCGCCGCCGCCAGTGCCACCGCGCGGCTGGCTGCGACGTTCAGCCCCAGCGCGTTGGCCTGCCGCGCCAGCGCGCGTGCAGTGTCCAGCGGAGCGCCCACCGCGGTGAAAGTCAGGTGGTCCCAGGTGCCGAAGTTGCCCACCGTGGCGCCGCCGAAATCCAGCCCGAAACACGGCGGCTTCACCGTCGTGTTCAGCCCTTCGGCCAGCGCCCGCATCGCATCCACCGCGCGCAGCGCCGCCTCGCAGGCATAGCCCGCGGGGTTGGAGACATTCAGCGGCGTGTTCCACAGCGCCACCGCCGTACAGCTCTCATAGCGGTCCATCATGCCCTTGCCCTGCGCCACCTCCACCGCCAGGATCTGCAAATAATGTTCGGCATGCGGCGACCAGGTCACTGCCGTGGCGTGCTGCTCGTCCAGCGCGGCGCACAGCACCGCCAGCTCGCGCTGCTCCACGCCGGCCTGCGGCGTCAGCCGGTTGGCGATGAAATGTTTCACCAGCGGCCGCGGCACATAACGCGAAAAACCCTGCAGCGCGATACGCGCCAGCGCCAACGACTCCTGCAGGCGCCGCACTTCCGAAATATCGCTGTCCTGCGGAATGTCGCTGTCGAACTCGAACTCGCGGATGTGCTTGGCCGAACGCACCAGGTTCTTCAAGGGCGTCGCCAGACGGTTGGCCATCCAGAACAGCATGGGCAGCAGCATCAGCAGCCCGGCCACGCCCACCCCCAGCAGCATCCAGCGCATGCGCCGCACCTGCGCCAGCAACAGGTTCTGGTCCGACACCAGCGCCACATAAGCCTTGTGGCTGAACACCCCCTCCATGGGCATCACCACCGCCGCGAAGCGCTGGCCTCCCGCGCCTTCGAGCGAATGGATGGGCGTGTCCTGCGCCGCCCCCTGCTCCACCAGCTTGTGCAGCGAGCCGTACAGCGGATCGCTCAAGGAAGAAAGGCTCAGCGGCGTGCCTGAACCCAGCAGGCGGCGCAGCCTGTCCGCCTGCGACCATCCCCAGACCCGGCCCTGCGCGTCGAACAGGATCAGCTCGGCCCGGCTTTCCTCGCCGCGCGCATGCAGAAAATCCGACAAGCCCCCGACCGTGAACATCGCCGCCGCGACCCCGCCCCGGGCGCCGCTCAGCGGACGCGACAGCGCCATGCCGAACTCCTCCGGCACCTTCAGCACAAAAGGATCGGTCGCCTGGAAGGTGCCCAGGTTCAGGTCGCTCGCGCCCTGGTACCAGGGGCGGTCGCGCGGGTCATAGCGCTCGCCCCAGGGCCGCCGCTGGCTCGCGATCGCCGTCATCTGCTGGTCGTAAAACACCCATTCCTCAGTGCGCTTTTGCCGCTCGTCCACCCGGATGATCTGCTGCGCGTAACGCGCCTCCGGCAGCGACTTGGCCCAGGCCCGGTCGCGCGCGCTGCGCAGCACCATGTTCTGCTGGAAGCTGCCGTCCGGGTAGCCGAACACCAGCGAGCCTATCTGCGGATAGCGCTGCTGCATGGACATCTGCATGCGCAGCACCGAGATGTCGTTGTCGCCCTCCAGCCCCGCATGCGGGTCGTTGGCGGTCGCCTCCAGCCAGGCGCGCGCCGGCTCCTGGAAACGCAGCAGCTGCTCCTGCGTGCGCCGGCCCAGCTGCTCGAGCTCGCGCTGCGCGCCGTCAAACACGATGCGGCTGGCCGCCAGCTCCGCCAGCGCCATCAGCGCGACGACCAGCACCGTCACCAGCGCGGCATAGGTCCAGAACAGGTGGGCGCGAATCGACCTGGCGTGAAAGCTCGGTATCTTGATCACCGATGTCCCCCTGCGGTGCTTGTTTGCTTTGCAAGATACGCCTCGCTAATGGCTTTGACAAGGTGATTGATACTGGCTTTGGGGTGTCTTGCCCGGCTTGCACACTTTGTGACGTTTGCCGACCGACCGAAGTACCAAGAGGCCTCCTGCAAATAGAGGAGGTGGGCACGTGAAGAAGCGCTCAGCTGTTACCTAGGGCCTACGTGGGGTGCGCAGCGGGGGAAAGAACTCCACCGAAAGGCCTCAAGTCGGGTCTCGCCTGCAATTGGTGCGTTAACTTAATGTCACAAATCCATGCGCCCTCTGGCACCCAAGCATCGCGATAGACGGCTAAGTGACTCTGTGTTCATGCAAGGCCATGTCACGGTTTCCTAGGTGGAGGGACGATGACGACACATGTTTAAAAGTCCTCGTGTCGCAAAAGAGTAAAGCCACTATTTGCGTTTTCCATAATTTTTTTCAATGCATCCGCTCTCGAAGTAGCGTTGATGTAAAGCAATGTTGGGAATTCTGGGAACTTCATCTCAACAGGATCACCATCAAATGGGTCAACGTTGTTCTTCAATTCAAAGTCCTCTCCGGTCAAATTACCGGCGTGAAAGTACTCTCCCCCTTGATAGTCACTTTCTCGTGCCACAAATTGCAGCGCGAGTAATTCCTCCAAAACTTCTCTTGCATCGATAAGAGATGCCTTGCTTCCATAGAGCATGTATGTCGCCATCGCTTTACTTTCCGCCGGGTAGGCTGAAGTTGTTGACGGTTGTGCCTTCGGTGTAGTTGCTGGCGATGTTGAGGTCGCGCCCGGCCGCCACATTGAGGCTGTTGGCGGCATCGATTTGCCCGCCTATGTTGTTGAAGTCGCTGCGCGCGGTGACGGCCACGGCATTACCGGTGATGCGGCCGGCAAGGTTGTTCACATTCTCGGCCGTCAGGTTGACGATGGTGCGACCGGCAATCGTTCCCGAGTTCGCGAGGTCGCCCACGAGACTGAGATTCAGCTCGCGCCCGGCCGCCAAGGGAACTCTGGAATCACTTTGGAGCTTATTCCTGCTTCAGCTAGTGTTTCCCTTACATTCAAAACATCCACAGCAAAGCCTTTGAATACAACCGGGAATTCTTGTTGAAGCCGCTTTCTAGTCTCTAAAAAATTAACGCCTGAAACCTGAGCCACCGTTTTGACGTGGTTTGTATTCTCAAAATCACCATCGCACGCACTCACCTCGTATAACGTTGTGTCGAGCCTCATTTCGGTAATATGGGTTGTGACAACCGACCAATTACATTGAGTGCAAAACAAGCCTTGAGTGCTTCCTTCTCGCCGCATCTCCATCTTGCCTCCACATTTCTCACAGATAGCTGCATCGACAGTATTTGTCACTATGATTTCCCCGGCTTAAATGTTCGAAACGTGCCTTGCCTCGATAAATCAGGATAGTTGAGCTGCTACTGTTGGTGCGCTTCTGGCTGGCGGTGTTCTGCGCGGCCAGCAGCTTGACCTGGTTGTCGGCCAGCAGTTGCGCGGCGCGGCCGGCTTCTATATTGCTGCCCTGGATGGTGAGGTTGCTGTCGGCTTTTTTGCACCGATCTTCACGGAAAATCTCACGCCTCCTCTCGGCCTACAAGTTCGATATTTGGTTTTATGCCAACAACCTATCTAGCTCTTCCCAAAAATTTTCGCAAAGATCCTGCCGATGAACCGCATTTTTAAAATCAAAATGCTCTGCACGGTAAACAGATAGCAACCGCTGATTTTCATCTGCAATGCAAGCCCTAACGTTTGCCAACCGATCTGCAGTTTTAACAACGAGTGCAAGCTCAGTCCGACCGACCACTTGGCTCAATTTGCTATAGCTCTTCGCCTTCCGCTCCGCGCGACTATTTCCCAATGGATCTGTCAATAAGCCAACGCATTGGGCAATGAAATCTCCAAACTGAATTTCTATGTCTGCAAGTTGAACGTCAGTGTCTTCCACCACATCATGCAGATATCCAATTACTTGAGCAGTCCGTCCGAATGGCAAGAGCAACATCGCAACCTGATCCAGGTGGTAGACGTAAGGTCTGGCACCATACAGTTGTGTATGGTGCGCAGCGACTGCGAATGCTCTGGCTTCTTCAAGCATTTTTACCAATCAAATATTCAGCCGCCGTGATTTCTTCCCCATTGAGTAAAGATTCATTGAACAGCCTATTCTCATGGGGGACGGATTCAAGTGATTCAGCTTCTCCGTAAAATTTCCGATAAATTTTTTTCTCTTTGAAATCCCAACGAAACATCACCGTTTCGTACGGATAGTCAACAAAAACATCTTCGCGGTTAAAGCGTTCGCCTTTATCTATACCCATTGGTAGCACTCTTTGTTGAATTTCGCCGAAGCCTGACCCAGTTTTTCTATCAAATTTTGACCCGTACTCAACATGAAGGAATGGGGAGGGCCTACGTGGGCCCCGCTTGGATGGAAACTGCCGTTCTAGCTGGGTCAGATTTCGACAGGAATCAACACTCTGATGCTTGCGTTAAATCAATTCAAATAAAAAGCAATCTTCTTCATCACATGTAATTTGATGGACGCGCCTTTGAGCGAAATCGTCACTCACATAAATCCAGCCATCCAGCGAATTACTTGGAACATAGCAGGAGATCCTATTTTTTAGAGCGATATCGACTATTCGAGTCAGAGCATCTGGATCGCCTGTTGAATTTCGCTAAGCCTGACCCAGTTTTTCCATCAAATTTTGACCCGTACTCAACGTGAAGGAGTGCGTGGGGTCTACGTGGGTCCCGCCAGGGTGGAAATTACTGTTCTAACCGGGTCAGATTTCGACAGAACTCAACATTCGTAGTCAAACTCACACCGCATCTCTTCGTACTGACCTCGCGCAGAGTTATGCATGATCTGCGTGATTCCATTTAAAACTTCTACCTGTTGTTCGATGCTCATTGGCCTGCCTCATTCCTGAATGACTTGCGCATTTTCGTTCCGTTAATCGAGTATGTTGAATTTCGCCGAAGCCCGATCCAGCTTTTCCATCAAATTTTGACCCGTACTCAACGTGAAGAAGTGGGCGGGCCTACGTGGGTCTCGCTTGGATGGAAATTACCTTTCTAACTGGGTCAAATTTCGACAGGACTCAACAGACAACTATCACTCATCCATTTTCCCCAATAATTAAGAGGACAAATAAAGCCAATTCGTGCCGGATTCAATCCTCTCTTTTATTTCCACCAAGTCAGCGATCACACCATGATCGTTATCTATCAGAACCCTACCGGGAGGGCAGAACTTTCGGATGAAGGCTGTCGAGAACTTGTCTTCGCCATCACGTCCCTCAATCAAGAAAAATGATGGATTTCGAATTCGACCTTTAATTGCCGCTAACTCATCCATTTCATAGTCATCTTGAATATTCTCAATAGGCTGAAATGCGATCCATCCGCCTGCCATGCCTGTAGAACTTTCAATCAAGAGTCGTCCGTTGGTCTCATACCTAGGTGTGCCAATTTCGGTGAAGACTTGGTAGACGTTTTCAGCAATCCGATCAAAATCGGAAATGATTAAAAAGGTGAACATCCTATAAACCTTTCGACTTGATGTACGACAGTAATTCGTCCAAGCTTTTAAATACTTTTGTGCCTGAACTCTCGATCCCCTTAACTACTGATGGCTTCAAGTTTGGTCCGTACACGATCACCTCGCCAGAATCCCCAATAATTTTTGCCTGATTCGAGACTTGAGTAGTTGCACCCCTCCCGCCACCAGACTTCACTTCAATAACATCCCCATTTTTCAGCATGATGTCTGCGTCAGATGACAAGCCGATCCCCGGATTTTTTATGGGCACGTTTACATCTTTAACAGCACCAGGCAAAACTTGTTCAATTGTGGTTGCTGTTTTTCCAACGATTGGATCGTTGGATACAAAGACACGCGACGCTCCATTTTCCCCGTTCGTAATGCCGCGACCATTTCCTCTTGAGGGCACTACCGCACCCGGAACGGTTATGAGTGCTGCTCCATTTTGGGCATTTTCTCCCAACCCCATAACCAGAAGCCTTGCCGCATCGGCCAGAAATAGAGGGTCATTGGTTCGGCCTCTCAGACTGGCGATGGCGGTGAACAAGGGCAACGCGGCATACCGCGTGCCTGCACGGCAGGCGTCATCTTGGCATGCATGGTATTGATAGGCTATGTCCTGCCGATACTGACTTAGCTGATTGAGAGCCTCTTTGGAGCAGCTCAGATCGACGCAACTATTTGCGGACCTTACGAGATTTTCAATAGCGAGGTTGAACTCCGAGCGGTCGCTTGCAGTACGGTTGTATTGGCTGGCAACCTGATCGCTGCAAACCTTGTTTTCGCCGCATACAGCAGTGGCCTGGGTTTTGGCGGCGAGTTCAGCCGTGGTGAGGCCGTAAAGCCCACTTCGGGCATCATTCGCATTGATTGCATCAAGTCGTTGATCGGGGCCGCTGTAACCGAATAATTGAGTCTCTGCCTTGGCTGCATCGTAGATTTTTCTTGCCTCAGCAAACTCTTGCGGATGACTACGCAAGTACTGTTCATCGGCCAGAAGCTCGGCTTTTACGGGGTCATTGTCTGATTTTCCGGCCGCACAATGCGTGTCCGCGCAAGCTATTTGTTCTAGCTGTTTCTCGAGCGCGAGATTGCCTTTGGCGAGCTTTTTGATTAAGTTCTTCTCGACTTGATGCAACTGCCGGTTATTGGCATCCACCGTCGCAGCAGTAGCCGCTCCCTGCGTGCCCCCCACGGCAGCACCAATGCCCGCGGCAGTCAGCGTCGCCACGGTTTGCGCCAGAGCCTTGGCCGCGCTGTCGCCCAGACCCGCGTCTACCAAACCTTGTTGAATTCCATCTTGCAGAGCGTTCATCAGATTGGCTGAACTGGCACTGGCGGCCGCTCCCGCCGCGCCGTCAAAGCCCCCGCCCAAGGCGCCCACGACCGTGTGAAGGGCGATCCGATAGATGCCGCCCTCATCCCATTTCTTGGCTTCGGTTTCGTTGTTTTGACTCCGGAGTTCAGCCGCCTGACTAGCGGCGAAGCTCGCTACCGCCTTCGGTGCTTCCCTCGTAAACGCCTGCGTGATCTGCATCTGTGCATTGATCTCACGCTGCACCTTGTCGGCATCAAAGATTTTTGCCAGCCCGGTTTCAGCGTCCGTGCTTCTCACAGCGGTATTGCCCGCGATGCCGCTGATCCCCGCGCTGCTGGTGCTGCTGGCGTTGCCCTTGTCGCTTCCAAAGCCTACCCCCAGGCCGCTCATGCCTAACTTGCCGGTTGGCTGCTGGCTGGTTCCCACACTGATGCTGACTGACTTGGCGTCGTAACTCGCGCTGTTCTGGATATCGCTGATATTGAGCGCGCCGCCGGTCTGGAAGCTGTTCTTGCCCTGCTCTACCGCGGCCTGGTTGCTCGCAATCACGCTGCCGTTGAGGGTGGTGTTGCCACTCACATTGACCTGGAAGCCGCCGTCGCCGGCTTTGATGCCGCTTTGCTGGCCGACGCTGTTGAAGTTGCTGTCGATATTGCTCTTGCTGGCGCTGACGCTTCCGCTCATCTTGCCGAAGCCCACGCTCACTGAGCCGCCCATGCTTTGCTGGCTGCTGGTGTAGGTGCTGCTGTCTTGCAGGCTCTTGATGAGCAGGTTGCCGCCCACGTCGGCCTTGATCTGCTCGGCCTTGACGACCGCACCTTGCAAGGTGGTGTCGCCGCCGCTGGTGATGCTGACCTGCTGGCCGGCCTTGACCTGGGTGTTGGTGTAGAAGGTATCTTCGCCGTCGGCCCTGCCTTTGCCTTTGCTGGCGCTGGCATTGACCAGGAAACCGTCGGTGCCGAAGCTGATGCCTATGCTGCCCGACTTGCTGCTGTTGGTGCTGTTCTGGCTCGCTGTGTTCTGTGCGGCGAGCAGGTTGACCTGGTTATCCGCCAGAAGCTGCACGGCCCGCTGGGCTTCTACCGTACTTCCCTGAATGGTCAGGTTGCTTTCCTGCCCCGCACCGGTGGCGGCGATGGTGACGGTGCCGCCGGCCGTGACCGTGCTGCCCCTGGCGGTGTCGCTTTGGCTTAAGGAATTGCTCTGGCTGCTGGAGCTGCCTATGCTGATGGCGAGATTGATACCGCCCGCTTTGTCTGCCTCGGTTGAGTCGCGGCTGGCGGGCGTGCCGTCAGGGTTCGTGCCTCCCGTCGCGATTTGCCCATCTTTGCCATTCATCCTTGTGCCTTGACCGGCTTTGACGGCGTTGGCGACATTGTTGATTGCGAGGGCGGAGTTGGCCGCGGCCAGGCCCTTCATCCGGCTATCGCTGGTGTTGTTTGCCGCCTCGCTCATCTGGCTCATGGTTTGCATCGCGCTGATGATGGGCGAGGTAACCTCAAACGTCAGCCCGCTCTGCTTGAACTTTTGCTCGGTCTCGCTGCGGCTGGTCTCCCGGGCTTCGACGATGTCGACCTTCTTGGCCACGATGGTGACGTCCCCACCCGGGGCCATAACGTCGCTGCCGACCTGCTTGTAGGCCTCATTGGCGACGAGGGTGACATTGCCGGTGATGCTGCCCACGGTGCTGGCGGCCGCGGTGGTGCCGCTGCGCTTCTGCTCAAGCGATTGCTCTTGTGAGCCTATGGTGACGCCAGCGCCCCCGCTGCCCATGAGGCCTTCCTCTTTAGTTTCCTTGAAGTCGCTGGATTTATTGGTGTTGGTAGCAGCCTGGATGGTGAGGTTCTTGCCTGCTGCCAGGGTGGTTCCCGCATCGCTGATGACGCTGGAGCCGGTCACGGTCTGGTCGTTTCCGGCGACCGAGGTGACGGTTTTGCCGCCAATGCTGGAGCCCACTGCATTGTTTTGCTCGCCGCTGCGGCGCTCGGTGCTACTGCTGGAACTGAACAGGTCGCTTTCACTGGTGGTCAACCCAAAGCTGGTGCTGTTGGTCTGCCGGCCGTTGCTGATGTTGATGTTGTTGCCGGCTACGGCCGTGAGGTCACCAGCCGCCTGCACGCTCGCAGCTTTGGCATTGAGGTCGCGGCCGGCGGCCAGGCTCAGGTTGCCCTGGGTGTTGAGCTGGCTGCCGACGTCGGCGGTCTGGCGGTCTTCCAGGAAGTCGGTGCCCGCGCCGCGCACCACGCTGGAACTGCTGCTGGTGCCCACGGTGCCCAAGTTGAGGTCGCGCTGTGCGGTGACGGTGGTGTTGCTGGTGGCGCCATTGTTGGCGATGACGCCGGCGACGATGTTGGCGTCTCGCCCGGCGCTGGCCACCAGCGTTGTGCCGGTCTGGCTTGTGACGTAAAGGCCCGCGATCCGGTCTATGCCGGTGAGGCTGAAGTGGTTGACCGTCGTGCCTTCGGTGTAGTTGCTGGCGCTGCTGGTGGTGCTGGCGATGTTGAGGTCGCGCCCGGCAATCACCGTCAGGCTGTTGACGCCGTCTATGGTGCCGCCTATGTTGTTCAAGTCGCTGCGGGCGGTGACGCTGGTGTCGCTGGCGCTGATGCGCCCGCCCAGGTTGTTGACGTTCTCTGCGGTGAGGTTGACGATGGTGCGGCCCGCCACGGTGCCGGTGTTGCTGATGTCGCCGCTCAGGTTGAGGTTGGTGACCTGCCCGGCCAGCAGGGTGCCGGTTCCGTCAAAATCGCCGGCCTTCATGCGTGCATACACCTGGGGCACCAGGGCCTGGGTGGTGCTGCCGTCGGGCAGGGTGACGGTTTGCTCGACCAGCCAGACGATGTCGCTGGTGAGTTGGGCCATCTGCTGGGCGCTGAGCGAAACGCCCGGACGCAGCTGGTATTGCTGGGCAAAGGTGGTGCCCGCATCCATCAAGGCCTTGTATTGCGCTTCCTCGTTGCTGTAGCCGGCCAGGAAGCGCTGGCCCGTGAGCTGGGCGACCTGCTCGTTGACCAGGCGCTGCTCGTAAAAGCCATCGCCCAGGCGCTTTTGCGTGGCGGCTGGGTCCAGCGACAGGGCCTGCAGCATGTAGTCGCTGGAGAGCCAGTTGCGGTAGTTCGCAAAACGCGGATCGGTTTCAATGATGTAGTTGGCGGTCGGGCTGGGATTGGCACGGGCACTGAACAGGCTGGCGGTGGGCAGCGTGAAGTTGGGCGCAATGCTGCGCACCACCGGCGTGCTGCCGGCCAAGGCGCCCACACCGGCCACGGCAGAGGTGACCTGCACGATGCCGGCGCTGCGAGCCGCCGCGCTGGCGGCGCCTGGAGCGGTGATGGTGGCGTTCACATGGCCCGTGTTGGCGCTGCCCAGCTGGGTGCCGGAGGCCAGGCCCTGGCTGGCCGGCGAGAGCAGGCTCTGGCTGCGGGAGACGTTGAGCGAGATGGTTTGCGGCACGTCCTGCACATAGGGCGCAGCGCGGTAGGCGTTGTAGTTGTAGTCGCAGCCGCCAAGGCCGCCACAGCCTTCGTTGAAGTTGCTCCACGCATAGGCGGTGCCGGTGCGCTGGGCATTGACGCTGATGGTGCGGCCGCGGTTGTCCACCGCCTGGCCGGCGATGTTGAGCGCGCCGCCGGCAATGATCTGGCTCTGGTCGTTGACGAGGGCGGTAGAGGCGTTCAGTGTCATGGCGCCGCTGCTCAGGATGCGGCCGGGGGTGCTTTGGGTGATGACGGCTGTCTGGGCCGTCGAGGTGTAGTCGCGGAAGCCTTCGATGGGAAAGGCGGTGGCGGCAATGGTGGCACGCACGCCGTCAATGGCGTTCTGCAAGGCCCGCCAGGGAGCGGCCGCGGCCTCCCAGGCAGCGACTTCCGCCGGGTCGGGGGGTACAAAGGTGGCGTCGGCCTGGTCGCCGTTGCCGCAATTGGTGCCTGGGCAATAGCCTACGGGCTTGGGCGCTGTCGGCGGACTACTCGTAGGCGCCGTCAACCCGAAAAGCGCCCAGACAGACGGATCGGGGGGCACAACGGCGACCGGGGAGATCATTCCGCTCAGTACCACGTCGGGCGTATTGAACATGGTCCTGTAGATCGGCGCTGAATAAGTGCTGCCTGGCGAAATGGCCATGGCTTGCCCGTCTGGCCCCCGGTTGACGATGATGCCAGGCAGGAAGCCCAAATAAATTCCTCCTCCTTGCGGTATCCACGTGAGCGCGGAGGAACCCAGGTTCCACGCGCCGTCAGCACTGCTGAAGGTGCCCGAGAGGGTCACAAACTCCCGCACGCTGCCGCCGCTGGCGCCGCCGCCCTGCAGGCTGTAAGCGAAATTGGGGTTGGTGTTGTTGATCTGGCCGGCGCTGATGTTGGCGCCTCCCAGCGACTCGATGGTGCCGCCGCTATTGTTGACAGCGGAAGCCTGGCCGATGGCGTGGCCGCCGGCATCCAGGCTGCCGCCGATGTTGAGTGCGGCGGCGCCGGTGCCGGCGCTGAAGATCAGCGCGCCATTGTTGTTATTGACCGTTGTCGCGCCCACGTCCAGGCGCTGCCGGGCCGCGATGGTGCCGGCCGTGGTGACGCCGCCCACGGTTTCAGCGTCGTTGTTCACGGTCGTGGCGGCGATGCTCACCGTGTCGCCGTAAATGCGGCCCGTGCCGATGTTGTTCAGGGTAATGGTGTTGATTTGCGTGTTCACGCCATCGATCAGGCCGCGGTTGACCAGGGTATGGACATCGGTCGCGGTGAGCTTGACGGTGGAACCGGTCAATTCACCGGCGGCCGCGTTGTCAATCGTCGCGGCCGTGACGTCCAGGGTAGCGCCTGCCTGCAGTTTGCCGTTGTTGGTCAGGGTGCCCAGGGTGCTGACGGTGTTGTTGCGGGCCGCACTGACCGTGCCGGTGTTGTTGAAATCATCCTTCAGCGAGAGGGACACATCCTGTTGCGACAGCAAGCCGCCGTTGCCGCTGAGGCTGGCGGCTTTGGCCGTGAGGGAAACGCCCGCCACCATGGTGCCACCGGCGTTGGTGATGGCCAGGGTCCTGGCCGAGGCGCTGGCAGCGTTGTCTTGCACGGTGGCCGCATTGCCCGCGCTCAGCAGGCCGCCGTTGTTGTTAAGGGTACCGTTGCTGGTGACCGTGGTGTTGACGTCGGCCCGGATCGCACCGCTGTCGTTGCCGATGGCGCCGGCGGTGATGGCAACGTTGTTGCCTTCTATCCCCTGGTTGGCGCCCAGGGTGTTGCTGTTGACGACGCTGCCCGCGTTGAGGATGGCGGTGGCGGCACTGCGCAGCAGGCCGCCCGCGTTGTTGATGGTGCCGGCGCCGGTGTTGATGCCGGCATCGCCCAGGGCCTGGACCTGGCCGCCGCGGTTGTCAAAGGCCGTGCTGGTAAAGCTGAGCGTGGACTCGCCGACGATTTGCCCGGCCGCCGTGTTGCCGACGGCGGCGGTGGCGGCCGTGAGCGCGCCCTTGGCGCCTATAAAACCGGCCGCGTTGTTAAGCGCGCCCGCGCTAAGCGTCATCGCGCCCTGCGAAGTGATGCCGCCCGCGCCGCCGGCGTACGCCGCGGCATTGGTGTTGGTGAGCGCCTGGCCGCTGGTGTTGATGGCCAGCGCCGCGCCGGCCTGGATCAGGCCGGCATTGTTGTTGAGCGCGCCGGTCTGCAGTGTGGCGCCTTGCGCGGCGGCGATGGTGCCAAAGGCGTTGTTCAGGCTCTGGCCGCTGGTATTGACGGTGATGTTGCGGCCGGTGATGCTGCCGCCGGCGCTTTGGCCGGCAGCTTTGGTGTTGCTGAGGCCCGCGTTGGCGAGCGTGACATCGCCGGCCGCTTCGATGCGACCGCTGTCGTTGACTGTAGCGCCTGTGGTGGTGACGGCCGCGTTGTTTTGCACGGAGGCGACAACGCCGCGCGTGTTGTCCACGCTGGCGGCCGTGAGGCTGGCCGCGCCGTTGGAAGCCAGCAGGCCCTGGGTGTTGGTGATAGCGCCGGCTGTGATGGCCGTGAGGCTGCCGCCCGCGGTGACTTTGCCCAGTGTGTTGTTGAGCGTGCCGGTGTTCAGCACGGCCGCGCCGCCGGCGGCGACCTGGCCGTTGGCGCTGTTGTCCAGCGCCGCGGTGGTGGTGAGCCCCAGGCTGGAGGCGCCTGTGGCCTGGACAAGGCCGCCCTGGTTGTTGAGGCTTTGCGCGCTGACAGTAGTGTTGCCGTTGCTGACGATTCGGCCCGCGCTGTTGTCGATGGCGCCCGTGGCCGTCACGCTGGTAGCGCCCGGGCCACTCTGGCTGATGGTGCCGCCGCGGTTGCTGAGCGTGCCGGCGGCCACGGTGAGGCTGTCGGCCAACAGCGTGGCGTTGTTGTGGCTGAGGGTGGTGGCCGACAGGCTGGCCGCGCCGGTGCTCACGATGCTGCCGCCGTCGCCGTTGAAGGTCGTGGCATTGATGGCCAGTGCGCCGCCGCCCGCATGTTCTATCTTGCCGCCGCTGCTATTGTTAAACGTGGCGGCCGAGAGCGTGAGGTTCTGGCTGTTGGTGGCGATGCGGCCCGCGCTGTTGTTGAGCGTGCCGGTGGGCGAGGCCAGCGCGATGCGGGTGTCGCCCGTGCCGGTCTGGACGATTTCGCCGCCGGCGTTGGAGATGTCTTTGGCCGTGAGGCTGAGCTGGCCGGCCGAGACGGCCGCGCCGTCGGTGCGCAAGGTTTGCGCCGCGTTGGCACTCAAGGTCGCTTGCGCGTTGAGGGTGGTGCGGCTCGCGTCGATATTGCCAGTATTGGCCGCGAGCGAGACGTTCTGCCCGCCAAGCTTGCCGTCGGTGAGGTTGAGCTGCGCACCCGAAACCGCGACGCTGCCACCCGCCAGGGCCTGGCCGTTCAGCGCCACCGCACCGGACGCCGCCACGCCGAGGTCGCCGGCAGTGCGCAGCGTGCCGTCGCTGTTCATACCGGCCGCGATCACCGAGCCCGCCGCGGCGCTGATGGCTGCACCCGTGGCCTGCAGGCTGGTATTGCCCTGCGCGGCAATGATGCCGGTGCTGCTGTTGCTGATGCCGCCCTGGCCGGCCAGCGTGGTGTTGCCGCCGGCGTAGATGGTGCCGCTGTTGTTGATGGCGCCCGCCGTGGCGAGCTGCGTGTTGCCGGCCGCCTGCAGGCTGCCGGTGTTGGTGAGCCAGCCGTTGGCCTGCAGCACCAAATCACCGCCGGCGGCGGCTATGACGCCGGCGTTGCGCACGCCCAGGCCGGTCTCCGTGCCTATCAAATAAATTTTGCCGGCATACATGCCGCCCAGTTGAGCCACGTCAACCGCATAGGTCGGCGCGGCGCCAGTCCCGGCGATGGGCGCGGTGCTGGTGTGGTCGGCATTGATCTCGTTGGCGCCCGTGGCCACGCGCAGTTCCTTGGCCCACACACCGGCATTGAGCTGCACGGCACGCGCCAGGATGGCGGTGTAGTCGGCCGTACTGGTGTCCAGGCCGGCGCCGCCCACGCTGACGCTGCCGCCCTGCACCCGAAAGCCTTCCAGCGCGCCGCCGTTGACGATAGGCGTGCCGGTGGTCAGCGTGACGCGGTTGGCATTCAGAAAACCGCCGCCGTTGACGTTGATGCCGGCCGGGTTGGCGATGATGACTTCGGCGCGCTGGCCCGCGACCTCAACATAACCGCGCAGCTGGCTGGGGTTGCCGGAGTTCACCTCATTGAGGATGACACGCGCCGGGCCGGTGGCCAGCCAGGGGTTGGCCCCGACAAAACCGCCGAGCTGGGTTTGCACATTGGTGCGGCTGTTGTTGAGGATGGCGCCGTTTTGCTGGACGTCGAACTGCTGGTAGGTGTTGCGGCTGACACCGGCCGCCGACGGCGTCTGGATATTGACCTGCGGCAGGCCGTTGGCGGTTTGCAGCACCGTGGGGCGCTGGTTGGCGGGCGCGCCGGGGGCAGCGACGATTTGTGCGTGCAGGGCAGGTTGCAGGCACAAGACCATGCCCAGCGCGGCGAGCACGGCAAAGCGCAGTGGTTGTAGCGAAACCGTCAAACCCGGCGCGGTCGTCACGCCTGAGGTTTCACCGCCTGCGGCTTTGCCCCCGGCGCTGGCGGTTTCGGCCACCACCATGCGTTGGCCGCGCGTGCTGTTAAAGATGATGCGATGCAGGTTCTTGTTCATGGCGGGGATTGCGTGTTGCGGAAAATATGGGGATGCGGAAAAGCGGGAAGCGTCAGAAGGAAGCGCTCAGGCTCACGCCCAGCGTGCTGCCGGGCGTGCGAAAGAGTTCGGGCTTTTTGACGGGTGCGGCGATGAAGATGTCGTACTGAAGTTTCTTGAAGCTGCCGCGCACGCCGATGACGGCGCCCGTCAGGCGCTTGCCCACCAGCAACTCGCTGCTGGGGCCGCCGACTTCGCCGTGGTCCAGGCCGATATAGACCTCCTGGCCGGTGTCGCCCAGCAGCGTGCTGAGCTCATTGCGCAGCAGCCAGCCGCGTTCGGCGCTCAACGACGATTCGCCGTCAAAGCCGCGCACGGTGTAGCGCCCGGCGATGGAGAAGCGGTCTTGCGGCGTCAGCGGCGTGCGGTTGTGCTGAAAGCGCCAGGCGGCGCTGTAGCGCAGGCCTATGCCCGCCAGCTTGAAGGGCAGTTGCAGGTTGGCATCGGCGTTGATGAGGGCAAAGCGCGAAGTGCCGTCGCCAAAGGCTTCCTCGGGCGCGGGCAGCGAGCCGAAGGCACCGGTGCCCCGCTTGTAGGCGAGATTGCCTTCGAGCGTGGCCTGGCCTATGAACTCCTTGTGGCCGATGCCGAATTCCCAGCCGCCGACCACGCGGCGCTGCACCTCGACCTCGGTGTCGTCGATGAAGTTGTTGGAGCGGCGCTGGAAGGCCTTGAGGCTGAGGGTGCTCTTGCGGCTGGCGTCGCGGTAGACCAGGCGCGAGAGCTTGATCTCGGCGTTGCTGCTGGTGCCGCGGTAGACATAGTCCTGGGTGGCGCCGGCCACGTTCTGGAAGTAGCGGTTGTCGCTGACGGTGGCGCCCAGCGTCCAGTAGCCCAGGGGCAGCGAGTAATGCACGGTGCTGCCGCGCGTGCCGCGGCTGCCGGGCTCGCCACCGCCCAGGTCGGTGTTGAGCGAAACGTAAAACAGGTCGTTGAGCGTCCACCAGTTGTCGTAAGACAGCGTGATGCCGCCCTGGTACTTGCCGGTGGCTTTGGAGCCGCTGTCGTCGGCGAACACCGAGACGCGCAAAGGGAAACCCTGGCGGTAACTGATGACCAGGTCGCTCTGGCCGGGTTTGGCATCGTTGCCTTTGGCCTCTTCGATCTGGATGTCGGCTTCGGCCGTGGGCACGCGCTTGAAGTTTTCCAGGGCCTGTTCGATGTCGCGCAGGTTGAGCAGGTCGCCAGATTGGACCGGCATGGCCGTCCAGGCGTTGCCGCGCGCATCGCTGCCTTCGGAAAACCGGATGGCGCGTATACGGCCCGGAACCAGCGTGAGCGTGAGCACGCCGGTGTTCAGGTCTTGCGGTTCGGCCAGGATGCGGGTGGTGACGTAACCGCGCGCGATCACGGCGTTTTGCAGGCGCTTCATCACGATGGCGATGCCCTGGGTGCCCAGGCAGCGGCTCAAGGGTAGATCGTTTGCATCCGGCCCTGCCGCCGCATCGAGGACCCATGCGAACCGGGATGCCACCTCAGCCGGCTCGCCCGAAATGCTGCGCAGTTTCAGCTCGCGGATGGGCAGGCAGGGCGACTCGGCGGCCGGCAGCCTGTCGGCTTCGGCCTGCGGCGCGGGAGGAAGGCGCACATCGGGCGCCCTCTCCTGCTGCTCACGCAGCAGGCGCTCACGTTCCTGGGCGCGGCGCTGTTCCTGGTCGGCGCTACTGAGCGGCGCGGGCTGGGCCCAGGCATGGCCAGCCAGGACAGCCATGGCCAGGCCGGCGCAGAGTTTGCGGGCGCCGTTGTGTGTTTTGACAGATTGCTTGGTGCGCTGCGGCACCGCCTTGAGTGATCTACCCAAGTCATCGTGTGGCTTGGCCAATCACGCTCTCCCTGAATTGCTTTTTTTGCCGAGCCGTATGCCCGACAGATGCAAGCAAGTGTAATTTTTAGCAGTTTGGAAAGCTGTAACTTCGTCTTTTTGCGGGCAATCGATGTTGGTTTTATCGGGAAATTTGCTGTATTTCGCCTTGATTCACCCCCCAATGCTTAGGCGACTACGAATAACGCCCTCACGTTGGCGCCGGAACACCGCCCGGCGAGAGGTAGCTTCGGATTTCCCGGCCAAGGTCTTCGAGCGTCGCAACCATGGGAATGTCGTAGTGCGCACACACGACATCCACGTTTCCCTTGCGCCAATAACCCGGAGGGCAGCAGACAACCGCCTTGCGTCCCCGGGCCGCAAGGCCGAGTTCCAGCAAGGTGACGGGGGCTTGCGATTGCGGGGCAAAGTAAAACGCGATCATTCCCGCCGCTTCCATGGCGGCCAGCTCCCATTGGACCTGCTCACGAAACGGTGCAAAGGCGGCTTGCGCCAACCAGCTTGAATCCCACTGCGCCCGGCGAGGGTTGAGCAAGATTCCCGGACAGTCCGCAAGAGCCAAGGCCAGTTCCGCCTGCCAGTCGACGCTTTTCCCCAGGTCGATGGAGCCCGCCAGGAATACCGCCCGGTCAAGCGACAGGGTGGCAAGGCTGGTGGGTGGCTGGACAAGCTGCATACAGAACCTTGGCACCATGCGCGGCACGGCTCAAATGCGATCCGTCAGCGAAAAGAAAAAATCCAGCATGTGGAAGTGATCGTCATGGAAACGGTCTTCCATGCCACGCAGTTTTTCAATGGGAACCCACTCGGCCGCGGCCGCATCGTCCGCCGCCTGCACTTCCGGCAAGCGGCGCGATCCCAGGTCGAAGAAATGGGCATGGGTGATCACACGGCCGCGCAGGCTGCGGTCCGGATGGTCAAACACATGGACGGCTTTCAAGGCGTTTTTCATATCGCCTTCGAGCAGGCGCATCTGGGTTTCTTCTTCCAGTTCGCGCAGGGCGGACTGGTAGGCGGTTTCGCGTTGCTCGATGAAGCCGCCGGGCACGGCAAACAGGCCCTTGCCCGGGGAGCGCCCACGCTGGATCAACAGCACGCGCCCGCTGCAGGCCACCACCGCATCGACCGTCACAAACACCGGCGCATAGGGCGCGCCGGCCCACTTGGCTTTTTCCTGCCGCAGGCTTTCCCATTCCTGCGCGAGTTCAGTGAAGTAAGGCAAGGCCGCCCAGGTGCGAAGGAATGCAATGGTGCTGGCGGGTGCCTGGCTCACCAGGGCGGAAAGCGCGGGCTCCAGCGCGGCACCGGCATTGCCGAAGTAGGCGTCGCGCAAAGCGCTGGCGTCAATCCTGCCCTGCGACTCGACCGCATCCAGGGTCCAGCCCGGAAAGTTTTTCAGGTACTCGCTGGTCGCGTCCTTGAAGTGCCCGACGAGCACAAAGGAGGCTGCTGCTTTATCGCCGGCAAGCTCGGCCACGCCGTGCTTGACCGCGGACACCCAGCGGTCCTGGTCATAGTAATCACGCACGGGCAGAAAGCGGATCCTGTTCTGGTCGGCCTCGGGCAAGGCCAGGCGGATCATTTCCGCGCGCTCCTGCCAGGTGAAGGGGTTCTTGGGCGTGCGCGCCTGATGAGCGGAGCCGAGCACCACGATGCACAGCGGCGCTGCTTCCAGCGCCCGGCGCAACAGCGCGAGCTGCCCGTTGTGGAAGATCTGGAAACGGCCGATGTAGACCGAGACCTCGTGTTTTTGGGGGCTTGATGTCATAGGAGCCTGATGAAGCTATTGGAATTTGGCAGCGATCGGCATCTGCCGGCCGGAACCGAAAGCGCGGGCGCGCAAACGGATGATGGGGGGCGCCTGGCGGCGCTTGTATTCGTTGCGGGCGATCATGCCTTTGATGCGTTCGACCATCGCGAAACCCTCGGGCTCATTGCGAAGCTGTGCAACAAAGGCAAAAGCTTTCTCATACTCCCATGCGGCCAGGCGCCGGCCTTCGATCAAAAGCTTGAGCACCTCGTCGAGCACCGGGTAAGGCGGCAGGCTGTCCACGTCCTTCTGGTCGGGCGCCAGTTCCGCCGAGGGGGCCTTGTCAATGATGGCCTGCGGAATGATTTCGGTGCCCGCGGCTTCATTGAGATGGCTGGACAAGGCGAAGACCTCGGTTTTGTAGAGATCGCCGATCAGGCCCAGGCCGCCGTTGGTGTCGCCGTACAGCGTGCAGTAGCCCACGGAGATTTCGGACTTGTTGCCGGTGGTCAGCAGCAGGTGCCCGAAGCTGTTGGAGTATTCCATCAGGATGGTGCCGCGCGCACGCGCCTGCAGGTTCTCCAGCGCAATGCCCTGCAGCGGCTGGCCGAAGGCGGTTTCAAAGCCGCCGGAAAATTCGTTGACGATGCCGGCGATCGGATGATGAAGCAGCTCCACCCCCAGGTTGCGGCAAAGGATTTCAGAATCGTCAACAGAACCGGCCGACGAGAAACGCGAGGGCATGGTGATGGCCGTCACATTGGAGGGGCCCAAGGCTTCAGCGGCCAGTGCCAGTGTCAAGGCCGAATCAATGCCGCCCGAGGAGCCGATCACGGCCCGGCTGAAACCGCAGCGGCGCGCGTAGTCTTTGAGACCCAGCACGATCTGGCGCCGGTAAAACGCCATGGTCGGCAGGCCCTCCACCGGAACGGCGGCGGGCACGTCCCCGGCCAGCGTCAGGAAGCGCCCGCTCTCAAAGCGCAGGGTGGTCACGTCTTCGGCGAAGCGCTGGGCCTCAAACACCACGCCGGCCTGCGGCTCCACTGCGAAGGACGCGCCGTCATACACCAGCTGGTCATGGCCGCCCACCTGGTTGACGTAGAGGATGGGCAGCTGGTTGCGTTTGCTGGCGGCACCGAAGATCTGGTGGCGCTGCTCGCGCTTGCCGATGTTGGACGGGCTGGCATTGATGGAGATCACCAGGTCGGGCGCGGCGTCGCGCATGCGGTCAAACGGGTTGATCGCATAGTCCAGGCCGTCGTCGTTCCAGCCGTCCTCGCAGATCAGCACGCCCACCTTGGCGTCGCGTATGCGCAAGACCTTGGCCACGTCCTGGCCGGGCTCGAAATGCCGGCGCTCGTCGAAGATGTTGTAGGTGGGCAGCAGTTGCTTGGCATATTCGAGCAGCACCTCGCCGCCCTTGATTACACACAGCGAGTTCCGCAGCTTCTTGCCCGGCGCTTCGCGGCGCGCGGGCAGGCCTATCACCCAGTAAAGATTCGGGATCTGGCGCGAAGCCAGCAGCAAATCCAGCAGGGCCGCATCGACGCGGTCCATAAAGCCCTCTTCTTCCAGCATGTCGCCCGGGTAGTAGGCCGTGAGCGACATCTCGGAGAAGACAACGATGTCGGACTGGTCGGTCCAGGCCTTGCTGGCGGCCGCGACCATTTTGGACACATTGCCGGAGAGGTCGCCTATGGTGAAGTTCAGCTGGGCGGCGGTGATTTTGAGCATGGCGTCCTTAAACCTGCGCGGGGAAACGGAAAACCTGGCGCAAATAGGCCAGGAAGGTCTGGTCGTTGCACAGCGTCTTGCCCGGACTGTCCGAGAGTTTTGCTACCGGCCTGGCATTGGCACCGGTCAGCTTCATCACGATGTTCAGCGGCGTCAGCCCGACGTCGTTCGTCAGGTTGGTGCCTATACCGAAGCCGGTCTGGGTGCGCGCCGCAAACGCGCGGTAGAGCTTGAGCGCGGTCGGAACGTCCAGCCCGTCCGAGAACACCAGGCGCTTGTTCTGCGGGTCGACACGCAGCTTGGCGTAGTGGGCCAGGGCTTTTTCGCCCCACACAAAAGGGTCGCCGGAGTCGTGGCGCAGGCCGTCAAACAGCTTGGCGAAATAAAGATCGAAATCCGCGAGGAAGGCGTCCATGCCCACCACGTCGGTCAGCGCCACACCGAGGTCGCCGCGGTATTCCTGCACCCAGTCTTCCAGCGCGGCGCGCTGGAAGTCCCGCAAGGTCATGCCCAGTGCCTGGTATGTCTGCAGGTATTCGTGGGCCATGGTGCCTATGGGGACCAGGCTGAGCTCCTTGGCCAGCAGCACATTGGAGGTGCCCTTGAAGTACTGCGGAATTTCGCGCTTGAGCGTGGTGACCACCTCGGTCTGCCAGTCGCGCGAGAAGCGGCGGCGCACACCGAAGTCAAAAAACTCGAAGGGGTTGCGCAGCGCAGGTTCTTTTTCGAAGGCGCGCAGGAGGCTGATCTTGTCCTGCAGGCGCTTGCGGCCCTCCACAAGTGCGGCGGCCTGGTCGAAGCGACGGAAGTACAACTCGTTGACGATGGCCAGCACAAAGATCTCGAAAGCCATGGTGTGCACCTGCGGGCCCACAGCCTTGATCACCAGCGTGGGGCCCTCGGCCGTGGCGGTGACGAATTCGCGCTGGAATTGAAAGAGGCGCAGGAAGTCCACGAAGTCACTCTTGATAAAGCGAAGCCCCCGCAGGTAAGCCAGCTCTTCAGGCCGGAAGCGCAGCGTGCAGAGATGGTCGAGCTGCGCATTGACCTCGGCCAACAACTCGCTCAGCGGATAGCCCGGCTGGTTGCGGCAGACGAAGGTGTATTCCGCCTCGGTTTGCGGATGCCTGTGCAGCATGGTCTGCCACATGGTGAACTTGTAGAGGTCGGTATCGAGCAGGCTTTGGATGATGGCTTGCATAAATCGCTTTGTGATGTATGGGTTGTCGCTCAGGTATTGGCTTGCAGGGTGGCCAGCATGGCCGCGCTGGTCGACAGCACGGCGCCGCGGGCGGCCATGTCGTCCAGGAAGGCCTGGTGCTGCGCTTCAAAACCGCCGACAGGGCTCATGCAGTCGGTCAACAACACCACCTTGCCTGGCTTGCCGGAGGGCAGGTTGGCGACGATGTGTTCGGTGGTCGCTTTCACGCAGTGGCTGCTGGCTTCACCGGCGATGATGAGCATGTCCGCCTGGTCCAGCGATGCGATCAGCGCCGTATTGAGCTGGGTTGCCGGGT
>Ga0102589_1002308_pt1 | contig 22540 bp, 24 predicted proteins | sample AraplaMF_Col_mLB_FD_76858 | JGI IMG/M metagenome (GOLD analysis project Ga0102589, IMG submission 76858) | Arabidopsis root microbial communities from the University of North Carolina, USA - plate scrape MF_Col_mLB | ecosystem: Host-associated > Plants > Roots > Endosphere | place: USA... | reverse complement strand
TCGGGCGCCAGGATGCTCAAGCTGTAATAGGGGGTGTCATAGCCGATGTTCTGCGTGAGAAGGAGCGCAAGGATCGCGGCGACAGGAACGCGCTCATTCATATGGATTTCAGGCTCACGCGCTGCTCCAACTTTTCGGCTTCTTCCTTTCGCTCGCTGTAGCGATCGGTGAGGTAGGCAGACGCATCACGGGTCAGGAGCGTGAACTTGACCAGTTCTTCACGGACGTCGACGACCCGATCATAGTAGGACGAGAGCTTCATGCGGCCGTCCGTGTCGAATTCCTGGAAAGCCTTGGCGACCGACGACTGGTTCGGGATGGTGATCATCCGCATCCAGCGGCCGAGCACACGAAGCTCATTGATTGCATTGAACGACTGCGAGCCGCCGGAGACCTGCATAACGGCCAGTGTCTTGCCCTGCGTCGGCCGCACGGAACCGACCGAAAGCGGGATCCAGTCGATCTGCGCCTTCATGATGCCGGTCATGGAGCCGTGGCGTTCCGGACTGATCCAGACCTGGCCCTTCCGACCACGCCGACAGCTCACGCAGCTCCGGCACCTTCGGATGACTGGCGGGTTCCGCATCGGGAAGCGGCAGGTCAGCCGGATCGACTGCACCTCGCAGCCGAAATGCTTCTGCAAGCGCGCCACCTCTTATGCCAAAAGCCGGCTATAGGACACGGTGCGCAGGGAACCGTAGAGGATCAGAATCCGCGGCTTGTGCGATGAGAACGGAATACGCAGAGCGTCCAGGTCTGGCTGACGAAGATGCGACAGGGATGCGGCAGGAAGATCAGACAATGCGCTTGCCCTCAGAATCTGGACCTGCTCACCATCTTCTTTGGTGATAGCCCTCTTGTGGGTATCGGGCAGAATGTCCGCACGACTTCGGATGGCCGCCTGGCGGGGACGCAAAATCTCATTGAGGCGGCGAAGAGCCACGCGCCCGCGGCGCGCTTCATTTTCGCGAGCACAAGCCAGGTCTACGGTGCCGATAGCGGTCGCCCCGGGCGCGAGGACGATCCGGTCGATCCCAAGCTCGCCTATCCCGCCAGCAAGGTCGCAGCCGAAAAGGCCCTGCGAGACAGCGGCCTCAACTGGGCGGTCATAAGATTTCCTTTCGTCTACGGCGACCGGGACGGTCATCTGGAGGAACTGCTCAAACACGCGATCACAGGCAAATGGCATCCAGCCAAGCGGATCAGCACGATCCATCATCGCGATATCGCGACTGCTATGAGCCTCGCCCTGCAAGGTCTGTTCGACGGCCGTGTCGTCAATATTGCCGATGAAGCACCGAGTTCCATCTATGAACTTGCGGGGCTGGTAGGCGAGAAGTTGGAGCCCTCGTCTGAGCCACTGAACAACCCATGGCATCTCCATGCTGACACTTCGTTGGCGCGGAGTCTCGGCTTCCGGCCAAGCGTCAGGACGGTTTACCAGGCAGTGCAGGAACAGATCATGTGAATTGGTGGCGAGTAGCTTGGGGCACTTGGGATGAACAACTCACCTCATCCAACAGCCCCATATAAGAGCGGTACATCGCTTGCCTAAATGCCCGCGCATGGGACGAGATCTCAACCTTCGTTGCCGCTGACGTCGTCGGCAATGGCCGCGCGCTCGGCGTGGGCGGCTATCGCGCAATGCTCGAGGAAAACTACCGAGACATCCCCGACCTCCACTTTAACGCCGATCTCGTCGTGGCGGACGGAAATCACATTGCCTCGCGCCTTCGGTTCGACTGCACCCCTGTCGGTGCGTTCCTCGGCATACCAGTCAGTAGACGGCGCGTCGTCTTCCATGAGCATGCCTTCTACACATTGAGAGGAGGCAGGATTGCAGAGGTATTTTCCGTCATCAATAAAGCGGCGGTCGAAGAGTAGGTAAGGTCCTGACATGCCTACTCCCTTGACGGTTGACATCCCCGACGAGCGCTGGCAGATCATGCAGAAGGTGCGGGATTGGCATCAGCTTCCGACGCCGGCGGCTGGACGTCCGGGGTCGGCAAGAAAGATCTTCGGCTGGTCAGCTACTGGATGGATAGCTTTGACTGGCGTGCTCAGGAGCGCCGCCTGAACCGCTTTACCCAATTCGCGGCCGAGATCGAAGGCCAGCGGTCGTGCACATGACAGGCGATAGCGCCAAGCCCCCGCTCCTGCTCCTGCACGGCTAGCCCGGCTCGTTTATCGAGTTTGAAGATCTGATCGCGCCACTGGTCACAAGCATAGATCCCCAGATCGAGGCGATAATTTCAGGCCCCGGGCTGTGATACACGAAAAATAAAAGCCGGTGTCGGCCTTGCTGAATGTAATTTTATGACCATATATGAACTATCGAATTTGCTTTTTGAGCTTTGCTTTGCGGTAAGCCGCAGCTGGCGAACCTTTTCTTTCAGACATCGATCGAATGACTGCCGGCGGTTCGCGCCGGGCAGCGACTAATCGTGCGATTGGAAGGATAATCGTCATGAATACAGGTATCGTAAAGTTTTTCAACACCACCAAAGGCTTTGGCTTTATCCAGCCGACCGACGGTTCCAAAGACATCTTTGTTCACATCTCGGCCGTCGAACGCTCCGGGATGAGCTACATCTCCGAGGGCCAGAAGTTGAGCTACGACATCGTTGCTGACGGCCGCTCGGGCAAGAGCGCAGCCGAAAATCTTCAGGCAGCCTGACACATCGCCGGTCTTTGACCACGGATGCACTGGCATTGACCGCATGTCACAAGGTCGAGGAATGTCCTCGGCCTATTTTTGTTAAAAGGAAGCTCACATGAAAAAAACCAACGCCGAACAGCAGATCCAGAGAGCGGTGCGCCAGGTGAAAAACACCAGCGGCGGCGGCCATCTCGGTGGCACGAATTTTGGTCAGGGTTATGATGCAAAGACATCATCGGCGAAAGGCAAGGCCGATAGCAGCCGTCGAAGCCCCCGAAAAGGCTGATAGCCCGCCCATCGAATGACACCTGGAGGTCAACATGGGAACGAGCTGAATTCGCATCTGAGCAGCAACGGGGATCGATGGTTCCTGCAAACGGGAAACGCGGAAGCCATGGATCATGTCCTGCACCGCGCCAACAAAGCGGGTGGGCATGAAACCCGATCCCTGCATCCTCAAGGTCCCGAGCACGCCGCGCTTCGCATGGCGCTCGAAGATAAACGCCCATCAGGAGAAACAACATGACCGCAACGAAAGACCACTTTTTTAAGCCAGAAAAATTGTCGGCGGATGCCAGTGCAGTTCTGTTCAACGCCACGGTCCGCACTATCCTTGACGCGGAATCCGCGGCCAGGAGTAAGAAAACGCAGGCTCTGCGAGCACTCCGGCTCTCGCGGCCGACAGCTGAGCTGCCTCTACCCGCCCGCAAAAGATCTGCACCGCGACGCAAAGCGGCTTGATCACGCCCGCCTTATCTCCGGGGTAGACGATCGCTTTGCCCGCTAACCCTATGGAACCAGCGTGCGTTGATCAGGTTATACCGGCATGAACGAACCCGCTGAAGCACTCGCCAAGTTGATATCCCGCTACGCCACGGATGAAGCGGTTTCACGCCAGATGCGCAGGTTGCCTGTGTTTGCTGTTCCGCTGGACGGCAATGAACGTCTCGTGTCCTTGCTGGACGAACTTGATGAGGCGCAAGCGTCAGCCACACATGCCGCTCAGGCCTGACGGACGAAGCTCGCCGCCGGACTTTGCTGTTTTTTAATCCGCGACATTCGCGAGGCCGCGTCAGTCGTTCCATACCGACAAAAGAGGCGATTACGGCAGGCGCTCTGCATGGCGCGGCATGTAGGACCCTAGTGCGCCTGCGAACAGACATTTGCAATCGCATCCACTGCTTCCACCAGCTGCATGTCCGTGACCTTGCCCAAATTGCGAACTTCAGCAGCGCAGAGTATTGGGAAAGTGTCGCCCGATCTGCGAAACTTTGCGAGCGCACATGGCGCGCTGAGAGCTTTCAGCTGAAGAGCGAGCGGTGTCACCCGCTCACCACCGGGATCGACATCCAGGACGGCGGCATCGGCTTGGTGGGTTGCATCAGATCGAGAGCATGGCCGACAGAACTTGCCGGCCCGAGTACGCCGAAGCCCGCTGTCCTCAATGCGGATTTGATTTCGAGAGCGATGAAGAACTCGTCCTCGACAACGAGGATGTTCGGGAGGCGGAAGGGGATCGACGGTCTGGTTCACGAAGCCTACAACGGTATCGTGATGTTCGCGGACGAACCTTCCAGGGCAAGGGAGAGCTGCACTCGGCCACCAAGGTGAGCAGCGGTCCCTTCGATCATTTCCGTACCACAGGCGGTACGCTCGGGCAGCCGGGCCATTTTGTTCAACCCATTGGCAATTCTGGTAAGACAATGCGCCGTACTAAACCGCGTTGGTCGCGAGCTCGTCGAGATCATGCTTGTGGCAAGGATTTTGGAAGGTCCGAGCTGAACGGCAAGGCCTTCTCCGCTCGCTCCATGCGTTGCCTGCTTGCTGAACCAGATCCCACAGGTCGGCCCGTCATTGCGCGCGGCGATTTCCTGTGCCCGCAGCGTGACCTCGAGGCGACCAAGGAGAATGTCTGACGGTACTCAGCGCCGCCTGCGCCCTCCACCTCCGTCTGCAGAACAAGGGACCGACCGACGGCGACACATTCTTCATGCGGTGGCGGGTTTCAGACAGAATGAAATGATGGCTCTCCGCATCATGCGGTTGACGCTTGGTGACGTCGTCGAGAGCACCAGGATGGTAGTGCTGTTTTCATCGGGGTGGACGAGACGGTGGGCATCGACCAGGAAGTTAAGCTGCCCGATCCTTCTCGGGATAACGCTGGCGATCAGATCACGAAGTTCGCGAATGTCCTACTGGCCGTTGCCCAGATCGAACAGGCTCTCTTCCAGGAGATCGTCGCACTCCACCTGGAAGGTTTTAATGAAAGCGTTATTGGCTGGTGGTCATACATAGCCTTTGATCGAGGACGACGTTCGGCTGCGTCATCGTATCGACCACGCCCTGGGGCTCGAACGTGCCCGCTTCTCGACAGGCGGTAAATTCTGCCAGCATCATAGGTCGCGTTCTTTTCGCATAAGAGGTGTCTCGACTTGGTCAATTCAGATTAAAACGCAATGCGACCCCATCTGCTTGGGCGCGCCTACACCGGACGTCGCCTCGTGTGTTACGAAGAACGGCCAACAAGCATGGCGTTCTGCGTTTCCCGGCTATGAGGAAACGCGAAGGGATCAGGTGGAACCGTGAACCTGATCACAAGCCCATCAGCTGCCAGTCCCGCGACACCTGCAACTTCAAAGTCCGAACCACCATCTTGCTCGAGCGCTGTCCCGAATCCCGTGTTGTGATCAAACTCGTTTCAGGAACGCAAAGTTATCGAAAGCTGCCTAGCAAACCAAGCGGCTGAGGACTGTGCACGCGCCGCACCGCCCGTCGAGACCTCCAATTGCGAGAGCGTAGACGCAACGCTCCCGTTGTTATCATTGAAAACGCCTCCAACAAGCCCCAGCAACCGGGCGGCGTCAATGACCTAGGCGATGCCCTAGGACGCTAGTATTCTAGACCGCGAGCATCCCATCAAAGTTCCGCCCCAGCTATCCTTCGGTGCACGATGATCAGTGCTGGCCGATTGCCCGACTGAACAGACGGGCCTGCCGGCCGGCGAAAGCGCGGGGATCTCCGGGTTTGTCACCATCGAGAATTCGAGCCTCATCCAGTAGGAGGCGAACGGCGTCCTCTCGGAACGCGTGATCAGCGACTGAGGCAATATTCTGCACAAGTTCGCTCTGCGCGTTTATCTCGAGAATCGGCTTCGACGCGGCCTGCAGCCGCCCGGCCCCCTGAAGTATCTTTTCCAACTGTCGGTCCAGACCATCATCCGGCGCGACCAAGCAAACCGAACTTTCGGTTAGCCGTTGAGAAACACGCACGTCGGCCACTTCCTCTCCAAGCACTCCACGAGCGAACTCGATGAACGCGGTCACATCCGATGATATCGAAGGCTTATTGTCGTCGGAATCCTTATTACTCGGTATCGCATCTAGATCGGATTGACCCTGCGTAACCGATCTGAACGGCTTTCCATCGAAGTCACGAGCATTGGTCGGCCAGAAGCTGTCGACCTGGTCCGCGAGCAGAAGAACTTCAATGCCTTTGGCGCGGAAACCTTCGAGATGCGGAGAAGAGTTGAGTTGTTCGACACTGGAGCCGGTTATGTAATAGGTCGCCGACTGCCCTTCCTTCATAGCGCCAACGTACTCGGCAAGGGTCCGGGTCGCTTCGCTGGACGCGGTCGTGCGGAATCGCGCCAGTTTCAGTAGCTGTTCTCGGCGTTCGTAATCCTCGTAGATACCTTCCTTGACGATGGTGCCGAACAGATCCCAGAATTTCGTAAAGGTTTCGGGTTGCCCTTCCGCCATCTTTTCGAGCGCCGAAAGTATACGGCTGGCTACACCCTTACGGATCGACGAAAGAACCGGGCTCTCCTGGATCATCTCGCGCGAGATGTTCAGCGGCAGGTCCGGCGTATCGACGACACCGCGTACGAATCTCAGATAGCGCGGTAGCAATTCGGCGTCGTCGGTGATGAAGACGCGCTTGACGTAGAGCTTCATACGACCCTGTCGGTCCGGATCAAACAGATCGAAGGGCTGAGAACCAGGAATGAACGCGAGCGTCGTGTATTCGTGGCGACCCTCGGCGTGAAAGTGGACGTTGGTCAATGGCTCGTCGTACTGACCGGAGACATTATGATAGAAATCGTCATAATCCTGTTTCGAAACCTCGCCCTTCGGCTTCGTCCAGAGTGCGGCGCCGTCTGTAATTTGGGTCGGCTCGGCGCCGAGCTTCTCGATCAGCTTGATCGGCACGGGCACATGCCCGGACTGATCGCGAATGATTTTTTCCACGGCCCACTTGGCGGTGTACTTCTTGGCGTCCTCCAAAAGATGCAGAACGACGCGAGTTCCTCTGGTCGGAGCATCTGCGAGATCGATAGCCACAATGTCGTAGCTGCCCTTGCCATCTGAAGACCACTTCCAGGCATCCTCGCTTCCGGCCAACCGGGAGATCACGTCGACCTTGCCTGCGACCATGAAGGATGAATAGAAGCCGACGCCGAATTGGCCGATCAGCTCAGCTCTCTCGCCGCCCTTTGCGGCCTCTATACGCTCCATGAAAGCCCTTGTGCCTGATCGAGCGATCGTGCCGAGCGCGTCGATCAGGTCGTCGTGACTCATGCCAATCCCGTTGTCCTCGACGACGAGGAGGGGTGCCTCTTCGTCGAGCGTCACCAGAATCTGAGGGTTCCATCCGCTGCCTGCGAGTTCCGGCCGGGCGATCGCCTCATAACGGAGTTTTTCGCAAGCATCGGCTGCGTTGGAAATCAGCTCTCTGAGAAAGACATCTTTGTCCGAGTAGACCGAATGCACCATCATGTGCAAAAGTCGGCTGACGTCGGCTTCGAATGCATGCTGTTCTGGCTGTTTCTGTGTTGTTGTCATCGGCAATCCCCACTGCAAATAATCCGCGCGTGAGATGGATTTTTCGATGAGAATTTTCAAGCCCTCAGACTACGATACATATGGCGCTTCTTGGAGTATGTAGGCTTATGCAGGTTGCTGTCGGCTTCGAGCCTCACTACGGGCCGGTGATCTCAGTCAATGTTGTGCGAGCGCGCTCTACGTGAAAGTGCGTTGCAGCCTATCGCCGGAGCCTTTTAGCACAAATTCTCTGGGCTGGCGCGAGAACGACGCGCGTAGCGGGGCGAACCTCCGACTTCCGGAACTCGATATGATCTCCGCTGGATGCGTCAGCATTAACGTGCTGGAGGCCATGCCCGAGAGTTTTGCTATCAGCGTTCCGCAAAAGTCTAACGACCCGACGCACGTCTCGCGCAGAATTGATATCGAAACCAAAGCGGGCGCCCTGCTCTTCCGAGGGGGCAGCATGAATACCCAGGAGGCGCTTTCTCTGCTGCCGGCGACAAACTGATTTACGCGTAGTATGCAGATGGCGAACTAGCCGAATCGTCTGAGTACGGTAAAGGCAAATGACATTCCGCTTGTCTTGTGCGGGGCACAAGCATGAGGCCGCCGAGAAGCAATCCGGCGTCATGCTGCGCCTGATCTGCCACATCGGCAGACTGCCTCAATCAGATCCACAAAATCTCGTTCCAGACGATCGACACTTCGGTTGCTCGCACCTCGCGCACTTGGTCGGAGATCAACGGAAGCTTCGTCTAGCAGGCAGGCAACGCGCCCCCTGCTCGTCCCCAGGGCCGATCAAGTCGGGCGCCGGTCGATAGCCTTAGTTCAATCTGCCATCGCGCTGGCGGCAATCTCCACCGCTCGCTTCGTTGAGACGTCAAGCGTTCGTCCTTTTTGCCACAATATGACGTAGTGGTAGGCAGCACCAGGCTCGAAACCTCGGCGATCGAGTGCGAATTGCTGATATTCCCTCGCAATGACACTGTTTGTGACCGAGACACCGATGCCAGCAGCAACGAAGCCCGCATCATGCCCATGAAGATCGTATTCCACCGCAATGTCGGGGTCTGCACCCATGAAGCGCAGCGCATTGACGTTCATCTGATGCGACGAGAACTGAGGGTCGATGTCGATTAGTGGTTCTCCCACCAGATCCTCGGGAGTTACTGTATGCAGGTCTTCAAATCGGTGGCCACGGGCGAACATGCAGACATTTGTGGCTTTTGCCACTGGCACGTAGTCGAACAGACGCTCGTCGATAGGCAGCCGTGATAGACCGATGTCCGAGCGGCCGTCACGAACTTCGTCCGCAATTTCCTGGTAATGCCCTGACCTAACTTGGAAATGATCGAATAGGTGCTCTTGTCTCAAAGCTTTGGCGACCTCGGGCAGCAGGCGCAACGTGAATGCGCTAGGCGCCGCAATCGCGATCGAGCGCCGATCCCGTGACCGTATGCCATCTATGTTCTGCCGCAGGCGATCAAGGCCCGAAAAAGCTGAATCGATCGAACGCAGCAACTCCCATCCCTGGTCAGTCGGCCGCATTTTCCCCTTCTCCCGAAGGAAGAGCGGGAAGCCGACGGCTTCCTCAAGCTGCCGGATGTTCTGACTCACGGCCGGTTGCGTGACGTTGAGAAGACGCCCTGCGAGGCGCTCCGATCCCGCTCTAATAACTTCGCGGAAAACCTGAAGCTGGCGGAGCTTGATCCCGGTACCGGCGACTTCCATGCGAAACCCCATAAGCTCTGCTTATCTCAATTTTCGCAAACTTATAAATTGACGCTCAAATTGTAAAGTATATTTACTAGACAAAGCCCGATAAACCAAAGGTTAAATTAGGTAAATAAATCGCCTCTAGGTTATTTATAAGTACATTTATGAATTAAAGCCAAATAACTACTGGTAACTAATCGACCACTCACGACCTTCCATTCCGAGAACCGAGGTTGCCGCATGTATTACCATTTCTTATCCGGACTGCTGGTGACGATATCGGTTTTTTCCGTCAGCGTTTGCTTGGGAACCGCGGTCGGCCTGGTTGTGGCGGCGGGGACGTCGGCAAACTCAGCGTATCTCCGAAGCACGGCTCAAGCCTACGTCGCGACAATCCGCGGCGTACCGGAGCTGCTGATCATCCTGCTGGCATTCTTCGGAGGGACGGCTGCGATCAGTGCGATTGCCGGCAGATACATCGAGGTAAATGCCTTCGCGTCCGGCGTTGGCGCGTTGACCATCGTCTTTGCGGGCTATGCCGCGGAGATTTTCCGCGGCGCGCTGACGTCAATCCCCAAGGGACAGGGTGAAGCGGCGTTGTCCCTGGGCCTGTCGCGCTGGCAACGATGGGTTTTCATCCTGCTGCCGCAGATGGTCCCGCTGGCTCTGCCGGCTTACACCAATCTTTGCATTTCACTGATCAAGGACACTGCCCTCGTTTCGATCGTCGGGCTCAGCGACGTCATGCGTGTTGCGTTCATCGGGGCGGGCACGATGCGTGCGCCGTTGCCCTTCTATCTCGCAGCCGCCGCGATCTACCTGGCCTGTACGACTGTCGCGCTGTTCGGCTTCAGACTGTTGAACAACAGATTTCAGCTTCCGGAGCGCTCAAAATGAACCTGGATGCGTTTTCCGAGGCACTGGTTTTACTACCGCGTGGCCTGCTCCTCACGCTCCTCCTGACGGTCGCGCCGTTGATCGCCGGGTTCCTGATATCCCTGCCCCTTGCTCTCATTCGCGCCTCCGAGGCCAGGATATCCGCAGCAGCAGTATTCTCATACACCTATATCTTTCGAGGCACACCGCTGCTCGTCCAGCTCTTTATCGTCTACTACGGACTGGCACAGCTACCGCTCATCCGGCACGGCATGCTTTGGCCCGTATTTCGCGAGCCCTTTTGGTGTGCCGTTATCGCCTTTACCCTCAACAGCGCCGCCCACACGACCGAGATCCTCGCAGGCGGGTTTCGCGCGATCCCGAGAGGACAGACCGAGGCAGCGCAGGCGCTTGGCCTTTCGCATCTCCAGACCTTCTTTCTTATTCGCTTTCCCCTCGCGTTCAGGATCGTCCTCCCAGCCTACACCAATGAAGTCATTGGCATGCTGAAGGCCAGCTCGCTTGGCAGCACCGTTACACTGCTCGAGGTCACCGGCCTTTCCCGTCAGCTGGTCGCGGCAACCTTCGCGCCATACGAGGTTTTCGTCGTGGCTGGGCTGATCTACCTCGCGGTGACCTTCATGATTACAGCCCTCGCGCGTCGCCTAGAACGGCATCTAACACCCGCGTCGAGCGATCTTCGATCCAGCACGAAAGCAACCAACCGTCTTCTCAGGCTGCCGGCCCTGAGAGCCGGATCGCAGTAGTCGGCCTCCAGCAATAAGAAAGGGAACACGAATGAAATTGACGCTCTTTGCAATGTGCTTGGAGCTTGCCATCGGAAGCACAGCGATGGCCGCTCCACGCTCCGTAGCGATCGGTTCGGAAGGCGCATCACCACCCTGGAACGCCATAGGCGAGGATGGCCAACTGGCCGGGTTCGACATCGATGTCGGGAAGGACCTGTGCCTGCGCGCCAATCTCGACTGCCGTTTTGTCGCCCAGGACTGGGACGGTATCATACCCGCTCTGACCGTGGGCAAGTTCGATGCGATCATGTCGGGAATGGCGATCACCGAGAAGCGCAAGAAATCCATTGCTTTCTCGCAACCCTATGCCGGCGGCTTCAATCAGATTGTGCTGCGCAAGGACCTCCAGGTGGCGCCTATGGACACCGCCGCCAAGCTCGACCTCACCGACATCGACGCCGCCAAGAAAAAGACCCTTGCGACCATTAAGCTAGCGCTCAGCGGCAAGACGCTCGGCGTGTTGCGGTCATCGAACTCTGAAGTCGTTCTCAACGAGCTGGTCGGAACAGCGGCGTCAATTCGCAGCTACGACTCCCAGGACAACCTCCAGCTCGATCTTGCCGCCGGCAGGATCGACGGCGGTCTCGCAGACTACTTCACATGGAAGGCGTTCCTCGACGGCCCTGATGGGGCCGATGCTGCGTTCTTCGGCCCGGAGCTTTCCGGTGGCCCCTGGGGACCGGGTGTCGGGATCGGACTTCGTCAATCGGACAAAGACCTCGTCGCGGTTTTTGACAAGGCGATCGCCGAAGCCAAAGCGGATGGGACGCTCCGGCGGCTGAGCCTGCAATGGTTCGGTCTCGATGTTTCCCCCAATCAATAGGTTGGGCGTGCCGCCGCTTTGTGCGGCGGCTTCACACCATCGCTGGAGTTCTCATGACCAAACCGTTCACTTTCCTTGTTACAGGGCAATCGCTCATACATCATGACCTGCGCGCCATCGACGACCCGCGGCTTGCGGCGATCAAAGCTCTCGTTCGATCGTCGGCCGTTTCCTTTACCAACTTCGAGATGACGATCTACGGCCGCCACGAGGGCTGGCCTTTGAAAGGCTCCTATTTCGGCTGCGCTCAGCCGGAGGTTCTGGATGCCCTGAAAGACTTCGGCTTTTCGGTCCTGTCGCTATCCAATAATCACGCCTTCGATCTTGGCCCACCAGGCGTCCTGTCGACACTTGAAGAGGCTTCGCTGCGTGGCTTCCTCCATGCGGGGATCGGCAAAGACCGACGCAGTGCGTCCAGGGCGGCCTCCGCTTCCATCGCAGGAAAGGCAGTTGCTTTGGTTTCCATGGATGCCGGCCCTGGTCCCGCTTTCATGTATGCCGACGATGGAACTGACAATCGGCCTGCACGCCCCGGTGTTAACCGTCTGCAGGTTGAGCGCAGCTTCGATGTCGACGACGAAACTTTTGCGTTGCTGCAGCAAGTCCAACAGCGGTTTGGAACGACAAGCCTGGAGCTCGCAAACTATGCTCAGCCCAATGATCCTCCATCGATAAGCGGCGCTGAAGCCGACTTCTTCGGGACCGTCTTCCGTCGGGCATCTGCGAGTGCGCGCCGCATCGAGATTGAACCAGAAAGCGCGATCACCCAGCTTGCAGCCATCCGGCGCGCGCGAGCAAACGGCGACTTCGTCATCGCCTATCTCCATCATCACCATTGGGAGCCGGATTGGCATCGTGTGCCGGAATGGGTTCAGGAATTCGCGCGTCTATGCATCGACAATGGAGCATCCGCTTTCGTCAGCCACGGCGCACCAGTTTTACAGGGCATGGAAATCTATAAGCACGCTCCCCTTTTTTACGGGCTCGGCAACTTCCTGTTCCATACATCAAAGGATGAGACCGAATGGAGCCCGCGAGAGGTCTGGAAAAGCGTGGTTGCCACGTGCACATTCAATGAGAAGAATGAGATCGACGAGATAGATTTCCGGCCGATTGTGGTTGGCGGCGCAGAAGCCCTTGAAAGCCGAGGTCAGCAGCGCCTACCCTATCCTGTTTTGGCAGAAGGCTGGCTCGCAGATGAAATCCTAAGCGACCTGGTCGAACGCTGCGAAGGGTTCGGTACGACAATTGCGCGAAACAATGAGCGCGCGATCTACAAGGCACGCATCTAAAAATTCACTCTCGGCTGCAGTCCGGAGCGGTCCGTCGAGCCGCTCCGGAGGTTGATTCCTTAGTCCTCGTCATCCACAAGTGAGGTTACAAGCGCCGCAAACTTGCTGCGAACCCGCGGCGAGAGATTGAGGACGCTTTCGATCAGGCGCCGACCTTCGGCGGTGGAGATGTACGCAATACGCTCATCGATCTCAGCAACCGGGATGGATTTGAGGCTTCCTTCGGGTTCTGGCAGCCCCTCGAAGAAACGGCTGACCGGGGTATTCAGGCAGCTTGCTACCTGATAGAGCATCGAGGCACTGACCCGGTTGCGACCGTTCTCATATTTCTGGACCTGCTGAAAACTGACGCCAATCTTTTTGGCAAGATCACTTTGCGATACGTTAGATTGAATGCGCCAAATCCGGATCTGCTGACCGACGTGTCTGTCAACCGGATGGGCGTCAGCGGATGTAACGAGCGCTGCTGGCTTCTTCACTGCTCTTGCATGTGATATATGAATTGCGGATCGACGGTTCATCGCGAACTCCCGTAAGAGAGTTTCAAGCGGTGCGCCCCCGCCTGAAGAAACTCACTTAACCCACTGATCGGGGAGTTGGAAAGCCGTACGTGACGACCCTGTGGCCTTTAGTTCCGAGGAACCTGGACATACGCCACAGGCTCCTCGACCAAAGGTCAAGGAGTGCGGTGCCGAAACGGCCGGCACCAGCCGCACGTAGGGGTTTCCAAGCCCCAAGGCAGCGCGTACTGCCTCAATTAAAAGTCTACACGCTGAGGAAGCAATATTCAAGCGAAATCACTGTAGATTCAATGGCTTCTATTTTAGCGTTCGCGCACTTGTCGGCGATGGGACCAGCGGGCCTAAACGAATGCCCAGGGCCCGCCCGTCGTACTAACTGCCCCGCTTTTTAGCGACGAGAAAAGATCCTGCCAAAGCGGATCCTCCAAGAACCCGTCCAGCGATCCGCACGCCTGGTCCAAGCTCATCGCGCCGTAACGCGACATCAAACTTGGAACGGCCCCACTCTTTAAACGCAACAGAGCAAAAGGTTCTGCCGTGTCCAGGATGACACGGTGCCCCCAGGCACTTGCTCGCCTTTCATGAACGAGAGACCGCAAGAGATCGTCATCGCAACCGCTATCGACGAGACCAGCACAAAATGCGTATCGCATCAGCGGGTAGTAAACCGTATGGCGACTGCCACCAAGGACTCTGATACCTGGCAAGATGGCGATAACAATGAAGACGAGGAACAGGTTAGGAATTATCCGGCCCGCCGCAAGCGCTTCCATCAGCCCTTCGCGCGTCAACGCAATGGTATCGCCTTCACCATTACTTGGGCGCAGGAAGCCGTCGCCGAGCTCCATCGGAAATATTCGGCCATTGTCGCATCCCCAGAAGAAATGAGTGCTGTTTTTCAGCCAGTCCCTCCAGGGGGTGGAAGCCAGTCTGTCTATAGTCCTCAGGATTTTGACCGGCAAAACGGGATCAACAAGAAATTTGCGGCATAGCCATGAGTTCGGATCATCCAGATGCATGAGCACAAGATCGGAAACATCATCGTCATCGAGTTGGAGAAAACCGACATGCTGGTCGAAGTGGGCATTCCAGAGATTTAGGTTCGCAGCTTTGATCGCCGCCGCTGCGGAAGGGAACGACGCGGCGGGAAGCAGCGGCTCCAGCGCGGAGATCGCGTCATGTGGGCGCGAGAAGCCTTCAGCGGGCTTCAAAGCAAACTCGTACATCTGGTTTTTGGCCAGTATGCTATAGGGAATCATCTCCCGGCGACTAAGCCCGAAAACATTGATGGCCTGACCATCGAGCCGCAGCCAGCCCGGCCCTTTCCGGCTTTTTTCCGCGAATTTAACGGTGGAACACGCATAGGAGATATAGGATCGGCTACCGAGTGCGGCGAGCCCCATCAGGCTGAAAAGGTGGGTAAAAAACGCGTCTGGCTCGATCAGCAGATGAAGATGCGGTCCAGTCTGCAGTACCGGATATTGATCAATATCATCGGCCAGCCGTTCGGCCTGAGCTTGGCCGAAGCCACGTTCTAGCGCCTTCTTCGTTACCCATCTGCGGAGGGTATTGCGGGCCTGGCGACGAGTCGAATCCGCTACCGCCGGCCGGTAGTCATAGAGCGCCGCCGCGTAATGCCTTATAGGCTCGTCGCGGTACTGACGCGTCCAAGGAAACAAGTCAAAAATTGTTCCCAGCAACTGTTCCCGGTCAAATCGGCGCTCACTCATGTCTCACGCGACGCCCGTGCGGCGGCGCTCCCTTTCATCGATACAAGTAAGGCGGTCGCCACCATGAGAAGGCCGAAGAAACCAAAAATCGTTTTCGGCTCTGCGTTATTGCCAATTGCAGCGATAGATCCGTAGGTGAGAAGCCCAACTCCAACGCATATCGTATGGACTTGCGCTCTGCATCGGCCGAGTTCCTGCAAAGGGATCAATCTCTGGATATGAACGTCCACTTTGAGGCGAGAGATGTTGTAGGTGACGCCAAGGACGGTAAATTGCAGGATGGCGAGGTGAAGATATCCGAACATCAGGAAGATTGACAGAAGGCACCCTGAAATCAAAAGTAGGCCAATCTGCTCAGGGGTTCGCGCCGGACCGGCCCAGAAAACGACGCATCCCAAGATCGAGCCTACTGCCCAAGCCGCTTCAAGAAAGCCGAAATCAAGTGCAGTCCCTGCCAATTCCTTGAGAACGAGTGTCGATGCCAGAACACTGACGAGCATCCCCATCGCGTACATGAGGCCATAGACAAACGCCAGAAGCCGCAATTCGTTAGATGGTAGCGCTGTTGGCAGTGCGTCGCGACCCACGATACTCGTTATTTTCGTAGCGGCCGCACTGCTGTAAAGACCGCTAAAATCCCCTGAGAACATAGCCAAAAATGACGTTACAAAACAGCAAACAGGCAGCAATAGGACAACGGATTGCGGTACCAGAATGAGTAACGCTCCAGCTACAACGGCCGCGATCAGGTTTCCGGCCTGCATGTTGATGTAGGAAATCGAGTTGTTGCGAACCAGTTGGCTTGATGGACCGAGGGTAGGTATGACAGCCTGAAGTGTCGTCAAATAAGTTCGGTCGATAATCGCGTACAGGATCCACGAGATGCCAAGTACTGGATGAGGGTCAAACGTTGACAGACCGAACAGGGTCGAAATCATCAGTGTGATACGAAGGAAATCGCAAACAAGGCAGATCAGACGTCGCTCGTAGCGGTCAACGATCATACCGCCAAGGTTCGTGGTCAGAAACTCAGCAATGCTGCCGGCCGCAAGGAGGATCGCTATGAACGATGGTCCATCAGCCAAATCAACCGCAAGGTATGCAACAATGATAAAATATCCATTCCTTCCCGCCGCAGATGCCGCGACGGCGGTCATGTAGCGTATGCAAAGATCGGATTTCAGTAACCTGCTCATGTCAAACCATCCTTCGAGGGTGCTTTGCAAACCACGCTAGCAGGGGCCGAACGTTACCGCTTTCGAGAATTTGATATTATTTTCCGCTCTGCTGGCGCCACATCGAACGGTAGATCGTTGGCTTGTCGGAAAGTGCTTGCGCAAAGGCAGTTGAGAAATGACTGGCATTTGCAAAGCCGCACATAAGTGCAATCTCCGTGATTGGTAAATCGGTCCCTCTTAATAGCTTACAAGCACGCTCGATCCTTCGGCCGTTTAAGTAGGCGTGCGGCGTCATGCCTGTCGACTGCTTGAATGCTCGAATGAAATGCGATGGGGAAATTCCAATATCGTGGCAGAGCCCGGAAATGGTCAATTTGTCCTCCTGGACGTCGCCTAGGCGGTCAAGTACACGCTTGAGGACAATGGGTGCCAGTCCTCCCTTGACCTGACGTTCAACGATGTTTGCGCGTCTGGAGAGATGGCCGAAGATCGTCGTCAGGTAGCCCTCGACGATCATCCCGCTGGCGTGGTCGATCCGAGGGAGCTCCGCCGCGATCTTGCGTGCGGCAAGCTGGATTGCGAGATCATGGAAACCGAATTCCGGCTTCAAGTCGTGGGCTTTTCGAGCGTCACGAAAGAAGCGGGAGGCGTGTTCTCGATCAACGGCAAGAAACAAGTAGGCTGCAGTTTCATCGCCATCGTCCCAGCCGGTCCATATGCGATGTGGAGGGACGTAGGCGATCGACCCCTCAGGTCGCGCAACGAAGTCGGCTCGTTTGCCATCCAAGAAGTTCTCGCCAAAACGAGCTGTACCCTCGAGATTGAGAAATATGGCGTGCTTGTCGCCACCCACTCGAAAATCCTGCCGCGCTAAGCTCCTACGGCGCACTAGCTCGGCTCTGAAGCCTTCCCATGCGCCGGTTCTCTGAAGAATGACGTTGCCCGTCGATGACCTTAAATGATGATCGTCAGATCCAAAACGCATTGGCCGTTCCGCTATTATGTCAGAACCATGAACCTAACCAGGTTTACCCATAGTTGCCAATCAAAGGCTTGTTAACTTCAGGTCAGAAAACACATCAATATTCTGAAAGAACATCAATTTTTCGAAAGCAGCCGCGTGAAATGCGCGCTCAAAGTGCCGACCTAGAAGCCGCACGGCACTTCCTTCAGGTAGCAAAATTGATCGGATCCGAGGGAGGCGGCGGCGGCCGAGCCAGAGGAAACCTAACAATGCATGACTTCACCGACTTCATAGCGGAGTGTGACCGCGCGCCTCGTCTAAACGAACTGGCTTCGTTCTTCTCGGCGACTGCCGCGGGCCGTTCCGGTATGCCGTGGAGGCGACCGGATGTTGATCGACGTCTTCTTCGACGAGACCCGCTGGTAACGAAGTTTATACACCTTCATGAGAAGCGCCAAGGTCCGTTCGACCAGCACTATCTGAGCAGCATACCATACAGGTTCGAAGAAGAAGTTCGCTTGGGAACGGCAATCCTGCATTACGCTGAAGATCGTATTGAACCGCTGAAGCTCTATAGTTTAGGCACTGCCGAAGCCACGATGGCGCGCACGATTAGCGAACTCGCTGACGGTGGCGTCATATCTTTGTCATGCAGTCCCAACGTCGAAAACGAAAGGAGCTTCATGGCGTATGGCACGCCACCCTATGCGACTTTCTTTTGCGGCCCGTTCCATCATCTGACGCCGGCTCTGATGTCGGGCCGGAAAGATCTGCGAGCGTTCTCCGATGGGTTCGACATCATCATGGAAGATACGACGTTTCAGATGTATTCGCCAAACAGGACAAATCAGATTGCCTTTGTCATGCAGCATTTGAAGGCTGATGGGATCCTTCTCCTGGTCGAAAAATTTCGGCATGGCGACGTCGATGAATACCGCCGTCGCGAGCAACAGAAAGACTTCGGATTCAAGGCCCGCTACTTTAGCAATGAGCAAATACAGGCCAAGGAAGATGAAGTTCTGACACGGATGAACGACAACGAGGTCACTCTTGGCGAGCTCGCGGAAGTCCTGGCTAACGCCTTTGCCGAAAGTTACATTACGTGGAACAGCGGCAACTTTTACACTGTCGCCGCAAGCAACAGCGCTCGCAACTTGAAGCGCCTTATCAGCAAGATGGGGCGCCCAGCATTGCCGCGGGAATATGTCTATCAAGCTCTGCCGCATGAGCTGTTTGCAAAGCAGATGCCCGTCGCACGTTAACCGGGCTCTAGCACCTCTGAGGTCGGCTTTTTGAGTTATGGAAGAGCAGCGCCTTAGGCTTTTATTTTGAACGACGCAGAGCGCAAATCGAAAGCGACAGGGGAAGCTATGTCAGCTTTGAGAGCAGCTATGGATTCTGACGTATTCGATGTGCATTGCATCCGCAGACGAGTGGGTTCAACTGGCTTGGTTATTTTTGAGCGTGACGATATCCTCCTGAGGCACAGGCCACAATTCGAAGACCTGACACTCGGCGATATCGATGCCAATTTCGTAGCGATGCTTCAGGACTTTCGTAATCTCGATGTTCGTTTTGGGTTTATTACCTATCACTCACCGCCGCGACGCAAATCGCGTGTCCGTACCGATAGCGCTACGCTGACACGCCTGCTCGACGATCTTTTGAGGGTAACGGGCGCCCTGCCCGACTTCTGGATAGGCACAGCCTGTATGTCGACCCTGAGACAGCGCCATGGATCGCAAATTAGAGATGAACTCGATCTGATAACGAAACTGACGGAAAGTTACGGAGCCGATCTTGATAAGTTGGTCTTGGTACGGAAGGCAGAATCCCCCCGGGTCAGTGCTCATCCGTCGGGCCTCACGGAAATATTTTATCCGGGACTAAGCGCCCGCGCGGCCTCAAACATCAGCCGGCCATCGAAGGTGGGTTGGCTTAAGACGATGATCAAGCATGTCTTGGATCTGGAGTAGGCGGTTCGGTTCCACCTCTTTCCATTACCGACCGCGGTCCCGGTCTTTCTCCTGCGGCGGGCGCAGCTTAATCGACTTCGGTATCTGGCGATCGCGCTGTTGGTTTCTTTGGTGGTCTGACCGACCTTTCTCAGGGGTATCATGCTCGGCATTCGAACGGGCTATACGCGACTGATCAACAGCACGGTTGCTCGAGCTCTTGTTAACGACGCCCTGCTCCGCAACGTGGTCGCGCCCGGTCGCCGACTTCGTCTCCAGGCTATCCGACGTGCGCTTATCCTTGCCAGCCTCCGCTCGATCCCGAATTTTCGCGACGCGGGAATCGAGCTGCAGCCCTACCACCTTGCCGATGACCTTTGTCGCTTGCTCGAAGATCAACCGATCAGACGGATTAGCGATCTTGGCGGCAACGCTCAAAGCTGTATTCGCGAGTGTTTCCTTCGCCGCCCTTGCCTGCGCGGCACTAATGGGGGTGGATCGTAGCATGTGCTCTTCGCCTTTCTCTCGTATGGGATCGCGGCCTTCTTGAACCGCTGTTTCGAGCCGTTGGTATTCGTGACGAAGCCCCACGGACAGATCGTGACCAAGATCGCGTGCGGTGCTAGGGGCCGATCGATCTTTTGCGATTTTCTCCAGCATCTCGATCACACGTCCGACGGACCGCCGACTCTGTTCGAGCCGGATCCGAGCATCCTGGCGCTTTGGCGCGGTCGGAGTGTCACGCATCCTTGCCATGACCTTATCAACGACGTTGCCAGGCGCCGTTGCGCCCATCCGCCGGAACATCTCCCATTCCCATCGTTTCACCGGCGGTGGCCCGGCGCGCTCGATGCGCTTCTGACGATCGATCGGGATACCACGCTCTCGCGCCTTTTCGGCAAAGCGAACGCGCCATTCAGTGAAGTCGCGGATGTTGGGGCTGAGCGTCCTCCCACTGGCATTGCGCAGTGCGACGATCACATGCAGGTGCGGGTGCTTTTCACGGTCGTGACGATTGTGGACAGCATAGGCAAAACGATGCCCTGCGAACTGCTCCCGCAGGAAATCTCGGCCAGCGAGGATGAACTGGTCGCGATCCACATTAGCGGGTCCTGAGAGCAAAAGGTGCATAAAATCCCGCGGTTGGCGGGTTTGCATGAGAACCCCAAGTGTCCTGCCTTCGGCCGTCAGTTCCTTGTGGTCCCTGGTCGTGACTTCGCGGCGCGCCGCGCCGAGCTTATAACGGCCACTTGTGTCAGGCCGCTTCTCGATGCGGACTTTTGTAGAAATAGTGACCTCCGCTCCCGCCCGTTGCATCGCATGCAAGGTTGCCGTCAGGCCTTTGGGTCCAGAGGAAAACTCCGCCGGATAGCGCGAAACCGGAGTGATCCTGGCGTTACGCAGAGCCGTGCCCAGTCGATCGTCAATCGCCCGAACATTCTCTATGTCCGCAGGTACCCGGTTCGCGCTGCTTCGATCCGACCTGTCTTTCTTTTCGTGAGCGATGATGAGCGCAAACTGCAGACGAGTTCTTCCCTTTACGCCTTCGCTGACACTGAACGCGTAGGTTCGATCTGTGTCGCCATGCAGGCGGAAACCATCTTTTGCCAGAGAAGCAAGAGCACGAGCGATATCGTCGCGATTGGCATTCTCCAGTTCGTAGGTCAGGCGAAGAATATCCTGACTGCCTTTTCGGTTGCCAAACTCGCGCTCCCAGGAGCGGACAGCCTCTCGCAGATCAGTAACCTCACGGCCATCCTGGTCTTGCGCTTTCTCTTCCTTGCTCTGATAGGCGAGCACGTTGCGCGCTGACGCCGCGCCCGCCCCATAAGACAGGACTTTAACGACAACCGCATTGTTGCCAGAAGCACGACTGAAAGCCGAGGCAGCGCCGGGATGTTTGCCCTTGGGAAATCCAGCCGTTGCCAACGGTGGACTTGTTCTAGCCGCACCGCCGCCTCCGCCTCGGCGCCAGAGCTCGTCCTCGATAAGCTCGAAGTAGCTCGGCAGCCGGCGGCCTTCGGACCTAGACGCGAAGCGACTTTTGGACATGTCGTTCATCATGGTTCCTGATCAAGTCCGTGATATAGGTGGAGGGCCGGACATAGGCGGCGTCTCTGATAGCGTCGAGCGCGTCAATCACGTCCTTGAGTTGCTGCACGATCGCTGTTACGCTTGGAGCATCAACGCTTTCTTCGGTAAGGAATTCCTCATTTCGAAAAGCGAGCTCTCGCAGGAACTGGTATATGTTTGCCAGCTGACGGTCATGTTCATCGAGCATCGCCGGAATGTGCATCACCTCCCTGGTGACGATGAGCTTGGCGACGATGTTGACCGATACACCCAGCCTGTGGGCAAGAGCTTCGAGATTGCTTAAAATGTGAGCCGGAAGACGGAACATCACAGCTGGCTCGCGCATCTGATCACAATCGCCTCGCCTTCAGCGCCTCGGCGATCAGCCGGTGCGTCGCCGAGGAGAGCTGTTCATGCCGCTCAAGCGACACGCGGAATATCTTGGTCAGCACGTCGTCATCGAGATAGAGAGAGACGCGCTTGCGCTTTGTTTCAGTGCCCGTCGAGGTACCTTGTGACGGCAATCGTCCGTGGCGGCGGTTCTTGGCTGGAATCCCCAGTTGCTGGGCCTCAACGCTCGCGATGGCTCTGTCGTCTTGTGCCTCGGGAGCCTCATCCGGCATCAACGTCTCAAGATCGATGTCCGTCGGCATGTAGGACGTGGCACTCTCTTCCACCTCCTTCGCCTGGTCCTCCCTGGACCGGGCAAGGGCAAGAATATTGCCGGCGGGCGTCCGTTCTCTCGACATGCGTTAGGCCGCTTCCGCCTGCAGTAGGCCGATGAATTCGTTGTTGATCTTCTTCACGAGATCAATCGCGTCGAGCACGCTCTCGGATGCTCGCCGCTTTGCCGATGGGGTGAGCGAGGAACTGTTCTCGATACTTGCCAGCTTGGAATAGAGCGAGCCGAAACCGGCTCCGACATCGCTGAAATGGTTGCTTTTCCGGATGACCGTCTCCACCATTGGAATCCGGCCGCTCGTCAGGATCGCATGAACCTCGGGAAGTGACCTGTTGTGCTTGAGCGCGATCATGTCGACGTAATTCCAGATGGCCGCATAGGGGATCGGCCCTGCAGCGCGCTTTTTGGATATTTCCTTCAGGATCGTCGCCACCTTGAT
>Ga0102589_1002307_pt1 | contig 22543 bp, 17 predicted proteins | sample AraplaMF_Col_mLB_FD_76858 | JGI IMG/M metagenome (GOLD analysis project Ga0102589, IMG submission 76858) | Arabidopsis root microbial communities from the University of North Carolina, USA - plate scrape MF_Col_mLB | ecosystem: Host-associated > Plants > Roots > Endosphere | place: USA... | reverse complement strand
TATCATATCCAACGAAGTTCAATTCGTAATCTCCATCAGGCAACATAACAGGTTTATCCGCAATTGGATGAGCTGGATCTCCTGTGAATGGAAGTACATACCCTCCCATACCAGAAAACATCATATATTCAACATTCGGTGTTAGACTACTTGCATTAAGTGTACCAACGACTCCTAATGCCTTCCCTGTCTTTCGGTCCTTCACAACTGCATCAATGGTTTCAAGAGGACTATTTAATTTAAATGTCAACGGCGAACTTGGTCTTTCCATAAATGGATGGAATTTAGAAGCATCTGTTGCCATTGTATCTCTCAGTAAATCTACAGACGCAATCCCTTTTTCTGTGAATTTAACTGCAAATGGTACTTGATATACTTCTTTTTCATTGTTTTTATTTGAAATATGAATATAGCCCTCATATCTACCAAACTCAGCGTTTTCTGGAATGATAATTTCAGGACTAATTTCCTCTGATGCACCAGGAGCTACTTTAATAGAATCTGGTACGTTTAGCTTCACACCATTCTTCGCTGCATCTTGCACACCTACACTTGTAGGTGAAAATTCCACCTCTAATTTAAACTCTTTCCCATCTGTTTTACTGCTGTTCTTAATTAAAACTTTTCGACTATCTTTAATAGGCCCATTTTCAATTTGATTTTTATACCCAAATGCAATAGAACCTGTTTTTTCTTCAATTTCTACTTCTTCATCACCTACAACGTTTGATGTTTTATCAACAACCTCGATAGATGTATCTGCATGAACTGCACGATATGCATCAATTCGCCCTGAGCCCACCTCAAATACAGAACGCTCTTCTTTTAAGTCAACTGCGGTATTCATGAGTGCTTCTTTTACTTCAAATGGACTATAGTTTGGATGTTCTTGTAAAATGAGTGCCGCTACCCCTGCAGTATGAGGAGTTGCCATAGAGGTACCTGACATACGTCCATACGCTACCGGATAATTTTCTCCATCTTTTGGATCATTAATATATTCAGGAACAGTTGAGAAAATAGACACACCTGGTGCTACAATATCTGGCTTAATATCATCTGTCTTAGTTGCAGGACCACGGGAGCTGAAATCAGCTAAGTGATCTCCCTCTGTTTTTATATTACTTAGTTCCCCAAACGCTAACGACACATCTCCTTGTACAGCTTTTGCTTGTAATTTCTCACCATCTACTTTTGTTAGGCGGAACGATGGAATAGATGAAGTACTTTCCCCAAGATAACTTGTAATTTCACCATCTACATTGTTATATACGATTACCGCCTTTGCGCCTGCTTCCTTAGCATGCTTAATTTTCTCATCAAATGTAATCTCACCGCGTTGGATAAGAGCTAATTTTCCTTTTACATCTTTTCCTGTAAAATCATCTGATTTCCCGAGCCCTGCATATACAACTGATACGGATTGACCTTTCAAATCTTCAATCTTATCAGTAAAGCTTTTTCCAAGTAGCATCATCTTATCCACATGTAAATCACCTGCATCGACGGAAAGCGTTGGGATCTTCATTGCAGCGTCACTGGCTCCAACTGTAATTGGAAGTGCCGCTGCACTAGGTGATCCAATGGTACCTTCTTCCGGACCACTATTACCTGCCGCTACTACTGTAACAACACCAGCTAACATCGCATTGTTTACTGCCACAGAAGTAGGATATAAAGGATCATTAATAGACGCACCTAGTGATAAATTGATAACATCCATATCGTCTTTTACTGCTTTATCAATCGCAGCAAGAATACCGCTTGTTTGTCCACTTCCATATGGACCTAATACGCGATATGAATATAAATCTACATCTGGAGCAACTCCCGTAACCGCGTAATCAACATTATTCTTTTTGTCTGCAGCGATTGTCCCAGCTACATGCGTACCATGGGATGTATAATATGCACTCCCCTCATAAATCTCAGGATATCCTCCAGAATTTTGCCAATCCTTATACGTTGTCTCCATTGGATCAGCATCATTATTAACAAAGTCCCATCCTTTTATTGAGTTCGGATCTATTTTGCTTGGATCTTCACCTTGCTTTGCACGATATCCTTTATATGCATCTTTCAAATCCGGGTGATTGTAATCAATACCTGTGTCCAGTACACCTACCTTAATTCCTTTACCTGTTATTTTTTCATCATGCAGCTTGTCTACACCAATTTGCGGTACACTATCTGCCATTTTTGGTTCAACAGCAGTCTTAGCTGTTTCTTTCGGCAAATCAATTTTAACCTCATGATCTTCCCATACACGCTTAACGATACCGGTACGAACTAAGTCTTCAATCATGTTCGCAGGTAACGAAATCGCTACACCATTAAAAGCATTCTTATATTCTCTTGTTATTTTTGCAGATTTTAAATTTGTCCCTTTCTCTTTATTCTTTTGAAGCTGTTCAAGCTCTGCTTTAAACCCTTTATGTGATGCCTCTACCTTTTGTTCCGCATTTGAAAGAGCTACCTTTTTCCCTTTAGCCACTTGTTTTAATACCTCAATTTTGCTAGGTGCTTGCTTAAACTCTATAATCACATTCACATTATTAGGACTTGCTGTATTGATACCTGGCGAAATAACAAAACCTGGTTTTGTATCTAACGTTTTTAAGGCATTACGTTGTTCCTTTGTAAGACCTTTCAAGATAGCATTTGCATCATCAATTCCAGTTAAAGTAGATGTATTTACCTCTTCAGCTAAGACGTTATATGGAATTCCTTGAGACAATAACATTCCAGCTGTTAACGTTCCAATAAGAATCTTTCCAAATTTCCCTCGTTTCATATTGCATCTCCCCATTATTAATATTATTTTTTGAAACAAATTGATTCTTAACTTCCTATTTAGCATTGGAAACTCTATTAATCTTAATCTTGTGTATCATGAAAGATTTCCATCACTACTACCATCCCCATACCTCATATAGCTAATTACTCACTTTTCTCTTTCTATAAGAGCCCTCCATCATTTATTTCCAACAAAGGATTTTCACGAAATGAATTATTAACACGATTAAAATGTAATTCTATTTTTATTATTTCACATTTTGATTATTCTGAAAATTGAACAAAAGGAGTATCTTTTCTCTAAGGATTCTATACCTACATAGTACAAAAGAACTATCTTGCTCTTTATACTTTGTAATAAAGAATAAATAAACATGATAGTTCTTTTAAACATTTCCTATTTAATCCAACGGAACCAATTGATTTCGAACAGCATAAATCACCGCTTGCGATCGACTTTTCACATTTAGTTTTTTAAAAATTTTATTGATGTGAATTTTAACTGTTTTATCACTAATATATAGAGCTTCAGCGATTTCTTTATTACTAAGTCCCTTTACTAATTCAAAAAGAATTTCCTTTTCACGTTCCGTCAGTTCATTTTCATTTGATTCTAATTTCATTTTTTGCTGATGATATGTAATTAATTTTTTAGTCATACGCGGATGAATAACTGAATCCCCTCGATATAACATCCGAATTGCTGCTACTACCTGCTCCGATGATGAATCTTTCAATAAATAACCATCAGCACCAGCCTGGAGTGCATCCATTAAATATTCATCATGCTCATACATTGTAAACACAAGTACTCGGCAATTCGGATAATTTTTTTTCACCAACTCTGTAGCTTCAATCCCATTTTTCCCCGGAAGATTAATATCCATCAAAATACAATCTGGTCTGCATTCTTCTACTTTTCCCAATACTCCGTCCCCAGAGCTAGCTTCTCCAACCACTTTCATATCAGATTCATCCTCTAGTATGTTCCGAATTGCGTCTCGTAAAAAAGCATGATCATCCACTACTAATATTTTAATCATTTTACGCACCCCTTGTTTGTGAATCTGGAATTAATAGTGTAATTTTTGTCCCTTTCCCTACAGAACTATCAATCTGTAAAGTAGCCCCTAATTGTTCAGCTTGTTCATTCATATGTAATATACCATAATGTGGCTCATTCTTCGTTTTAACCATAGACTCAAATAGTGAAAAGCCAATCCCATTATCCTTAACCCTTAAAAGCACGTGCTCACTTTGATAGCTAAGTAAAACATCAGTCTTGTCTGCTTGTGCATGTTTTACAATGTTTTGCAAACTCTCTTGTAATGTATCAAAAATAACCCTTTCTTTTGAAAAGCTAAGCGCACGTGCATGACCTCTTTCATGATATGTAATATCTAGTTCATATTCTTGTTTTAAAGATTTTATTTTACTTGCTATCGCCTGCTTTAGCCCTAATTGTTGTGTCGGATATGGTTTTAAAGCATAAATAGAATAGCGAACGTCTCCTAAGCTTCCTCTTAAATCTTTTATACTTTTCTCTACTATTTGCTGCATATCTTTTGGTTTATCACGGTATTTTTTCTGCGCGGATTCTAGTTGGAATATCACCCCGGCTAATGTTTGCGCAATACCATCGTGAATTTCACGGGCGATTCTATTTCTTTCTTCTAAGATCATTCTTTTTTCCTGTTCAGAAATCAATATCCTTGTTTTAACAACGTTAGCTAATTGGTTAGAAAATGTAGCTAACGACTGTACATCTTCCGGAAAGAAACCCGCATTTCTACTTTTCCCTGCAACAAACATTCCGACTAATTCATCATTTACTATAAGAGGAAAATATACAAGTGAGCGTATAACACTATCAAATATTTCATCTCTAGGAGCCGTACCAATTTTCCAATCATTAAATACAAGATTTTTAGAAAGTTCCTCAAACGCCCTTAATTTTTCTGAATCATCAGAAATACGAGAGCGCACTTTCCCATCTTTTAATAGAATACTCCAGTTCCCATCATCTTTTGTCCATATTACATATGCTTGTATGCCAAAAAAACCTTTAAGTGCTTGTTTAATATGTTTCAAGTTTCCTCCAGTTAATCCTCGACTAATTTCGGTCGTAATAAGAAATAACTCATATAATCGTTCCTTCTCCATCCTTATCCGTACAGAAAAAGAACTAATAACGGAAGCTGCTACAAGTGGAAAAAAGAAAAACAGTACTGTAATCTCGTTTATTTCCACACTATATATACTAATTAATACATGCATCAGGGCCGCATAAGAGAAACCAAAAGTTTCGCAAAGAAATACCGTTACAGTTTTTTTATACCACTGATATATTGAATATGGCTGTGGAAGAAGTATCATCAACAAATCGTAAAAACGATTGTTGAAAAAACAAAAAAACACGCAAAATAATAACAAAGATATTAAATTTTCATATAGAACCGACATAACTATCTTATTAAGTAATAAGGACATACATTTGTTTGAAAACCATTCGGCCAAAATCAAACTAAGTGCATGCTGAGTACTATTAAATAATATCCTTTGTATCGGTGAACGACGATGCAGGTGAATAATTAGCGTTACGAGTACAATAGCAATAATAGTTATATGGATTCCAAACTGCCAACTCATAGCGTAAATGATTGGAAAGGTAAGCGAGCTAGTTCCTCTCCAAAATCTTACAGGAAAATACTCTGCAATCCCCATAAATAGTAACAACAATATTAGTATTGTTGGATGAGAAGGGATTTTAATTTCAAGTAAAGATATAGTTATAGTAACCAAGCCAAGAAAAGAAATAAAATAAAGATAAGTACTAGCAATCTTTTCTCTCATAAAGATAGAATTTACATCTTTCAAAACAACCCCTTCTCTCTTTATAAAAACTTCATTTTCTCTATTATCCAACAAAAAACCGGCACTGGCAAAATGGAAGAACATCCACTAGCCAATCACCGGCTGTGTACTGCACCTAAAAAGGCAAGACACAATACTAGTATATATCAGTTTGTAAAGTTTACCCATTAGTCAAATGGTGTAATTGTACATACTTTTAGACTTAGAAATACTAGTACAAAAGATGTATACGGGATTTAAATTAAATACATTTTTATTTCTTCCCACTCAAAATCATTGCATTTCCTAATACTTTTTTGTTCAATAAAATCCTTGGTAGTTTCATTTCTTCAGCAAGCTTGTAGCCATTAACTTCAGATACATCATATTCTTTTAAAATATTTAAGAGTTCTTTTTTCTCCCCAAACATTTTTTCATCCATAAACAAATCTAAGAAGACAAATTCACCGCCAGGTTTTAATACTCTTAATGCTTCCTTAATTACTTCCATTTTATTTTCTGCATCTTTTACTTCATGAAATGTTAAACAACTTACAATTACATCAAATTCCTTATCATTAAAAGGAATTTTGGAAGCACTAGCTTTTATAAAATTAATCCTATCATAGACCCCCTCTATTTCCGCATTTTGTTGGCATTGGGCTTTCGAATATTCCCAATTTCCTATCCAGCAATCGATTCCAGTTAAAAAGGATTTAGGAAAAGTCTTTGCTAATTTAATAATCAGCGAACCACTGCCTGTTCCGATGTCTAGTATTTTTCCCTTTCCATCCCAATTCACCTTAGAAACAATTAAATCATGTATTTTTGACTGATAATTTCCCCCGAATGCTGTAAATTGGTAAACAGAATAAGAAAGTATAATTGCTATATAAATAAAAGGTAATGCTAAAACCCCCGATAGAATCCGTAGATATAAATTAACAGATAATAATGTCACTAAAAAAAGCATGAGTGAAATAACCAAAAAGATCAGTAGTTTGTACATTCTTATCCAAGTTTGATATTTAGCTTTTGTTTTCAAGATATCCACCACCTTTAATTAATCTATCTTTTGTTTCCAATGCCTAAAGACATCAATCATCCTATCCAATAGTTTTAATTCGTGCTTCATAAGACTAATCTATTTTAACATTACTATCTCATTATTCCAGAAAAAATCTCCTGCAATCACGATGATATAGAATACAATAATTATTATTAAATCAACTTTGACAATTTCACTTTCCATATACATAATTTTTGTATGTTAACTCAATAATAATTATTCTATTCGGTACGCCTTTGATTCACCCTTCTCTTTCTTAGGGTAATTATCAATAATAGTGGCGGTATTATTAGAACAAAAAAGAAATTAATCATTGTCGCCATTTTTCCAAATCTACTTATTTCTTCTTGACCTTTTGGAAATATAGAAAGCATGTATATAATGGGTAATAAAAGAAAAGTTGTTTTTTTATCTTATTAGATACGTTAGTTAACAAAATCACTACCATATCTAAGTATATTAGTGTGGTTGAAAAAATAGAAATAATCCACGTCACAAAAAAAATCGCATCAAATCTTTCTAAAAATTCCCCTATATCTACTTCTTTTCCTAATTCTACAACTGGATATGCCAATTTACTAACAACAGGTTGTGAAAACACACATATACAAACCAAATAGGTAATAGTATATAGCATTGTTACTAATGTCAATCCACTCACTACATATACTGGAGCTTTTTTAGAATTACTGACTAAGGAATTGTAATATAATACAACATCAAATCCTAAGAAAGCAAAGACAGCATTCTTTAAACCATTAATATAACCCATTGGAGATGTTTTTAAAATTGGAAATAGATGATGCAAATCAATATTATTAATATTTAATAATATTGATAAACCAAGTGCTCCTATAACAACATTTTGTACTGTGGCGAATCATTGACACTCAATATTGCATCCATCATAAATCCCATTCCTGCATCTACAGAACCAGCTCCATCTTTATCCTTTCAAGATGGAGCATCATAGAAACGTAGATTGTCTACTGTGCTTTTCTTATCAAGTAGCAACAGATACTTCTGAAAGATATGGACTAAATCGTAGTAGGCGTTATATTCACAGCTGTAATTTTACAAGTTGAAATAGCAAACCTAACGATTGTAGTTGGATTTATAGGTAATGTACCTAACACTATACCAAGACCTGTTTGTTCCACACTAAAATCTGCTGCAATAGAACCATTACTTGCTAAAAGACTTACTGTAGATCCTATAAACGCATCCAGTAATTGTCTAATTGGTCGTTCACGACATTCACACTCGCATCCTACATCGGCAGGTGGAAGTAATGTTATAGCTGGACCTGGTGGTAAAAAACCTACCCCTGTTACATCAGAAATATTGACCACATAGGTTGTGCTTCCATCTGTAACTGTAACTAAAAAATCATTTACGGAAGTTATAGTAAATAGAAAGAAAAGTGGGGGCGTGTTGGGTGTGTCTGCTATAGTGCCAAGAATCACAGTATCTCCAATAAGTTGTTGTAAGACGCTTTGCATTGGTAAAACACAGCAATCACAAAGACAACCTTCAGCTCCTCCTGTCGGACCAGTTATCCCAGTTGGACCCGTTCCTCCCGTTGGGCCTGTTCCTCCTGTTGGACCTGTCCCTCCTGTTGGACCTGTTCCTCCTGTTGGACCTGTTCCTCCTGTTGGACCTGTCCCTCCTGTTGGACCTGTTCCCCCAGTTGGACCTATCCCTCCCGTTGGGCCTGTTCCCCCTGTCCCTCCTGTTGGACCTGTTCCCCCAGTTGGACCTGTCCCTCCCGTTGGGCCTGTCCCTCCTGTTGGACCTGTGGGGCCGGTTGGTAAAGTAAATGATGGGATTGGTGGGAGTGTAGGACCAATTAAATTTGGATTTAATACATTAGCTTGAAGTATCCGATTTGTTTTTTGTATTTCATTTTTATTAAACACTTTACTACCTCCTATGAGTGTACTAGGCTGTATTTATAACAGTTATATTACATATACATAAACTTCATTTATCGTAATATAATATGTTTCCTCTATACTTTTGTGCACCTTAAATTGTAGTGAACCGCTCCCATTTAACATCCCATCAATTGTAAATCCCTCACCTGCCAGCTACATCTTTTTCCAGCCGAAATGGAGCATCATAGAAACACATATTATTAAATCCGGATATTAATAATGATTTAATGGGCATATCGTAAAAGTGTTAGCAAGTCCGTTTGCAAACTTGTTAGCACTTTTTTATATTCCCTTCAATACATACACCCTTACAAAAACATCATATTTGGCTGCTAACTCTTCTAATTTCTTTTCTCTATATTTTGTCACTGAAAAAAATGAATAATTAGCATCTTCCCGTTATATTTCTGTTTATATATTTTGATGAACTCTTCGTACTTTATTAATTTCTCATCATTTATTTTCATTTTTTGTGAGCGATCTACCTCAACTGCGTGAAGTATCCCCTCTTCATCCCGAAACTTCATATCTGGGACAATCTTCTTTTTCTCTCCATTCTTTTTATAACGTATATCAATTTCAATTTGCCAATCGTCCGGACAAAATAAATGTAACCATGCATCATTACGTAATATTGCATGCGCAAGCTTTCCTCTCAAAACAACCTTACCGTCGTCACCAAACATGGCATGCCCTTCTTTATTGAGATAGTACACATACTCTTCCCCTTGCATCGTCTTACTTACGTATAATTGCAAATCGTTCATAATCCTGTTTGCATTTCGAATGCCCCCATATTATGCACACTCATCAAATGTCTTCTCGTTGCAAACTACAGCTTTCTAATCGTCGCAAGTATCGCCATCTGACGGTTGATTTTCATGTGACTCTGGATGTTCATGTTTTTCCACCTCATATTTTCCACATAACCTTGTCGTCAATATACGGCACTTGCAGTACGACGGAGTTTACTTTCATATATATAGCTCTTCCTGGAATAGAATACAAGTTTTGAAGTGCATTAATGAATGCTTATCGAAACGCCCAATTTGTCAAAGGAACTAAAAATACATATATTAAAAAATCAATGAACGGAATGCAAATCCAGATATCTCTTGATAAATCAACTGGTAGGATTATATCAGCATTTCCAATCTACAAATAGAAAGATAAACACCTACGAAATATATCTCTAAATTTTGTAAAGAATCTTTTGATATATTACTGATTAGCTTACCTGAAGAAATTTCTTTAGTTAGTGATTTGCCAACCTTTCTTGTTTACTATCAACCAATTTTAAAAAAATTCTTCGTTTAGGGGCTACTTTAAAATTTTAAGTTGATGGGCATGTGGCGGACCTCTACTAATATTCTTGCCTTTAAATTATTTTCAGTATATTATATTCATATGGTAATATAAAAATTAAGGTATACAGAAAGGGATCAAATCTATTTTTAAGATTAAAATCCTTTTCAAAGATAAAAAGATTTTATCAAAACGTAATATAACTTATGCTTGTCTTTTTAAGATGTATCTAGTAAAAACACATTTTTTATCAATACAATTGTGTTTTCAATATAAATGGAAACTTTTAAATAGAAGTATATTTACTTTCAATGATAGGGGTTAGCCGTTCTAAAACATAGAGAAATAAGGCACCATACATAGTATCTGACAAACTTGAGAGGCTTTGTATGTAGTTTGCTCATCACAGATAAAAACAAAAGAGCCTTACCTATCTAGGCAAGACTCTACTAGTTTAGTTATATAATATTTACATAGCAACTAAGAAACTAAAAACATATAACACCAAGTAGCAGAAACCTAATATTCCTCCTACAGCTAATACCTGTTTAGCCCAAATTTTAATTTTCAGATTACTGTAAATTACTTGTACTCTTTCCATATTTCCTCCTATTAGTGAAAACCCTTAAAGACTCACACCTCGATATAATACCATTAAAGAATGACTAATAGAGCCTAATTTTTGTCTAAACGTATAAATATGCAATATTGCATACAAAAATGTATCGTTATAAATGTAAGTGCTTACTATAATAAGGTTATAAAGATTCACACATCTTAATACAAAAACAGAGGAGAGAATAATATGGAAATCGCAATGGCAGTTTTAAAATTTATTGGTGGAGCAATCCCATTAATTCAAGAACTTCTAAAAGCATTTATGTAATTTCATTCTTTAGCAATTCTTTATAAATATTATCATACAAATGATCTGTATATCAAAAATGAATTGATTTACAGATTATTTGCGTGAGCAAGGTCTCTTTAACATTATTAAGGGGATTTTTTCAATTTTAAGAACTTCTTAGTCTCATCGTACCCTGTAACAAACCCTAGAATAGATTGATAAGTTTGCAATGTTACTGACAAACAATTTGTTCTTTCACCTTTAGACATCTAGGTGCAGCCCTTTTCGATTCCAACCATGCTTTTTTTCTCAGCCAGTTCCTTGCACTTCATACCTTTCATGTAATCTTCTTGAGCTAACACGTGTTTTTGCTTCACTTCATATCACCCACCACTTTCTATACAACTAGGAAGAAATTCGTTTATTTTCCTCTTCGAATAACTTTTTTACAAAGAAAAAAGCCCTGCATTTATGCAGGGCAAGTATAAATTAGGGACTTTACTTAGATAAAATTACTGACAAGATTTCATACTACCTATACTTGTGGAGACGGGAATCTTGCAGCTTCAAAATGCGTACTATTTTCTACATTTGAAATAACTCCAGCTACGCTACTTTGTGCAAAAACCTCAACTATATCCCCTGCATTCAATTGAATTATCGATGAAACAGCTACAACATTAGCAAAGTTTATTGGGCCAAAAAAATCATTATCTATTGCAATTGCCGGATTCCCATTAACACGAATTTCTACCCGCGCTCTATAGTTTACATTTAGATTATTGGGAATGAACGCAATTGTTCCAATAACAGAGTAAACACCTCTTGTCTTAGGTATAAAAATGGATGTTGCAGGGTTATATTCATTTGCTAAATCAAATTGTTCATTTTGGAATAAAACTTTAACAAATGTATTTGCTGGCAAATTCTGATTAACTGTACTCACAGCTCTAAAAGCAGATGCTCTTACAAGATTATATCCGTTATCATCAGAACAACAATTCACTTTTACATTAACCCAAGGCTTTTCCTCATGTTTTTTATCACATTTGTCATAGCTCTTACTGCTTTTATGACAATCATGATATTTCTTTTTGGAATCCTTACAATAATCATCGTAGTAATAAGACATACTAGATTCCTCCTTTAAATTTATTACTACATACTATGTAAGATAGATTAGATAAGTTTGGACGAGCTGTTACTATTTTTAATAGAATTACAAATCTCAGCATAATGGTAGAATACAACTAAAGTAAGCAACTAGAAAGCGATGCTCAGGAGTATAATAACAGTCTTTCTGACATTTTCATTATCTGTATTCTTAGCCATTATTTTGTTTGTAAGATGTGGATTAAGTTAAAAAGAAAACCTTTAGGTATCCCTGAATAAAACTTAATATTCCGTCAATAATATAGACAACCCATTTCGAACCATATTCCATGATTGGGGCAGTTAGCTTTTACTAACTGCTCTTTTTTGTAAAAAACGAACACAATTAACTGCACGTACATATAATATTCAGTGTTCCTTTCTTTATAAAATAGTCTTTACAAAATGAATCTCGTCACGAGAGCACTTTATTAAGTGCTCTTTTTTGTTTTTAAACTAACACAAAATGAAATTTTTACCACATAGCTAATTGTTAAATATTTCACGCTTATACATTATAATGGAGTTGTTATTGTATATTGGCATTAAGAGGAGCGTCCTGATTAAGCGCTTCTCTTTTTTATACAGTAGGGTTTTGGTTAACATTCACTTATCTACCGTAAAATATATACAGATTTAAAACTTTATAGTAAAAACTTTCACACCCTTCATTTTAATTATATTAATATATTAAATGAAAAGTGTGATAATTTAATGGAACAACTTGACTTTAGTGCTTTAGAACAACCACTATTTTTGTTAGCACTTCAATTAATTGCATTTGTATTGATCATTTATATCGTATACGAAATCTTACACAACACCATATTAAAATTAAATAGCCTAAATGGACTGCACATGCGATAACTACGGTATTTTCCCTCGTTAGTGCCTATCAATCTTTTATGAATTTCATTTAAAAACATTTTTCTTTATTTCTCTCCTTTGTAGAGGAATCTATCCTTTACCATGCAAAAACGTCAGGCAACTTAATTGGTTGCCTGACGTTTTTGCCGTTAGTTATTTTCAAATAACTATTTTGTTAAGTTTTGCTCCATCCATTTTTTTATACGTCTTTCCACTAAGCCTATTTGTCCAGAAAATCCTATATTATTGAACAGAATTATCGACTTTCAATTTACAATTTTCACTTTCAATATTGTAACCATCTATAATGGAACTATACTTTTTCAAGGGAGGAATCTAATGTATATATCAAATAGGATTGGCTTATTTAGCTGGATTGCAACTTGCCTATACTTTTTAATTGAACCTTTCTTTATTTTCACTTCTACAGCACCTTATAACTATTTGCATCATGCAATGAGTGACCTAGGTGTAACAACCTGTGGAGAATTCACCTACAAAATAGCGCCTTATGAAATATGCTCCCCTAATCACTTTTGGATGAATTTACTCTTTATTCTTAATGGAATAACATTTTGTATTGGAGTACTATATATTTCACAACATCTAGAAAAAACAAAAATTAATAAAATAGCAACATTTTTTATACTTATAATAGGAGTCTCTACTATAGTTTCAGGATTAATTCCTGCAGATATAAACCTAATTGGACATTCTATTCTAGTTTGGATAGGTATGCTTACTGTATTTCCAGGCTTATTTATTTTTGCTAAGAATCTTAAAAAAGCTGGAAAATGGACATATTTCTGTTTACTAAGCTTAATAGTAATAACAATCCTTATCTCACTTGTTTTTCTTTTCCCCTTACCTGCAGGCCTACTACAAAGACTTTTTTACTTGGTTCTTTTCGTTTGGGGAACTGTATCAACCTACAAATTGATAAAATAAAGTTTTTATACAAAAGTGCACATTTATCAGGAACATACGTAAAATAATCATGATCAACTCAGTGGTAGTTATTGAGCACCTTTTATGGTGCTTTTTATTTGCGACTAAATAGGGATTTCATTGAAATTTCATAAAACTTCTCTTTACACAAATAAGTTCAAAATTATCTATTTAGCATATATAATACTTTTAAGCAGTTTAAATTCTATACATAGGTAATGGAGGCATTAAAATGGGGAGTATCCCAAATTCACTACCACAACAATCAATCTCAAAAATACAAATTAATCCTAACAAGAATCCACAAACGAATAAAAAGCTAAGACGTCGCCTTTTATTAGCACTTGCTTTTATGCTACCTATGGTTATTTCCATTCAAATCTGCATTTATAAGCAAGAACAAATGATTCAAGAAAAACAAATTACACTAAATAAAGAAAAGAAAAGATTGTCTGAATTAGAAATCATAGGACGTTATTATGAAAACGATATTAAAACTTTAACAGAGAGTGAAGAAGGTATTTTAAAGTTCGCAAGGAAATTGTATGGATTCTCTAGACCTGATGAAACTATATTTCAAATAAATGAATAGTTTTTCAAGACATAAGCGATTGTCATTAATCATGAAGTGATTTAATGATAAAAAATACATACAATAGGTACCCTATACATCATATTAGATTAAATCTTATTAAAACAAAAAGGGATGTCCTAGTAACATATCTAGGACATCCCTTTATTTTTACTCATCTTAAAGCATAACTTGTCTAAATTTCAAGATTCTATATATCTCTAACAATTAAACAAATATTAGAGATATCTTCTACCTAAAACATCGTATTATTATTAGCCGCCTCATTTGGAATCTCTTGAATTACATCCCAATGTTCAACAATCTTTCCATCCTTTATACGAAAAATATCCACTATAGCAACTCCCTTATCTTGAGAATTAGTACGAGAATGTACATGGAGGGCAACTGTATCTCCTTCAGCTACTACACGTTTAATCTCTGCAGAGGAATTTGGATTTTTTACAAAGTCCTCCTTAAAGAAATCCATGAAGGCTTTTCGGCCATCAGCAACAAAAGGATTATGTTGCTTATAATCTTCACTTACATATTTAGGGATAATATCGATATTATGTTTGTTAAAAACTTCATTATAGAAATCAACTACCATCTTTTTATTCTTTTCTTTTTCTGTCACATTATCTTTCGATACCGATGCAGCATTCTCACCCTTTATTGAATGGCCTTTGGTATTACCAGTTGAAGCTTGAAATATCAAAGTCGACACAATTCCTAAAATAAACACAGAAATAATTATTACTATTAAATTTTTCTCTACTTTCATATATACCTACCTCTTCTAATTTTATAATTCATCTTCGTTAACATCTTTGATACAGGAAAAATCTTTCCCCTAATGTGATGTAAGAGATATTGTTAGGAAAACACATTTATTCTAACAATACTCCTTATACGAGGCATGTTAAAAACTAGTAATCCTAACTTAATACCTCATTAACAGTTGCACTGTCCACAATTTGAATAAACTTCTTAACCTTATCGTTCTCATCAAACTCATAAAGATGACAAAAATCTGCTACAAATGATTTCCCTGTTACTTTATACGTTCCACTATATTTCCCATACACGATAACAGTATTGTTATTAAAAGCATAAATTTCATCTTTAGCGCTATAGTTATCCCATTCAGTTCCAAGACGTTCATGTACATTTTTCACTACTTCATCAGGACCTACATAAGTGCCCGCATATGGAAACCCAGCAGCTTCTGTCCAAGATACATTTTCACTTAAATAAGTTTTAAAAGCATCTAATTTTCCTTCGCCAGTTAACACATACGTTTCATGTAATAGTTTTTGATATTCATTCATAGCATTAACCCCAAGGCATTTCTTTTGTTACAACTTTTGCACTTAATTCTAATACACCTTTATTTGCATAGCCTGGATATGCTGCATCAAGTTTTGCTACAAAATCGTTTGAATTCTTACTTTCCTCAGAAGCTTGAATTGCAGTTCTTAAATAATCCATAGTTGCAGTAATCGCTTGATTATCTAATGATTTTTCAATTGATCCATGGCTAGGTACAATTACGTCAGCTTGTAATGCTTGTAACACTCTCAAGTTCTCAATCCATGCCTCCATCGCTGCTTTTGAACTAGTATCTGCTAAGAATAGATGGATTTCGTTAAATACATCTATACCACCAATTAATAATTTCAGTTCTCTGTTAAATAAGCTAGTTCTGTAATTGTCTAAGCCTACTAGTTCAAATGTTAGTTCCTGAAAATCAATAGATTTTCCCTTAAACACTTGAGGTAATACCACATTACTTGGTGCATTTTCTCCAAGTGCATCTTTCCAAACTTTCAATTTCCCTAATACAGAATGAGCAATATGTTCAACCGTAGACTCTGTAGCATACGCTATAGCTTCTGGATAAGCAGCTTTAATGCTCTCTAATCCAAAGTAGTAGTCTGGATCCCCATGGATAATAAAGATTTTATCTAGAGATAAGTTATTTTTTTTCAGATAATCAATTATTTCTTTCGAATCAGACTGAGTAAATTTTGAGTTTATTAAAAATGCATGTCCTGCTTTCTCAACTAAGGTTGCAGTGACCATGAAACTTTTTTCGTCTGAACTAAACACCGTCAATTTTATATCTTTTTGATTTGTATCGATTGTTTTAAACATAGAATGTTTCTCTCCTTTTGTTAAAGTTATTAAATAAATCACACATTTTTTTCTTGTACAAATAGAAACTCCCTATTCAATTCACCTGAAAGTGTGACAGCACAAACAATTATTCGGGAGATAAATGTCAGTTGGCGTAAGATAATATGTTTATTACTATGACCTATAATAAAATTGGACTGTTTAAATACAAATTGAAACCAACTATTATAAAAAAGGTTTAGTCCATTTACTTATAGTAGTTTTTCTTAAAACGTTACATGCAATATACTGTAGCTTAAGATTTTTTAATATAAACTTTTAAAACGTGCTTCGATTTTATCTGGCGTCATTACCCCGCCACCAATAGGAATAATTTGATTATCCTTTTGTAAAAGTAATGAAGGATAACTATTAACACCAAGCTGTCGAACTTTATTGAAATCATTTTGGACATCTATTACTGTTTCTTGAGCGTTTAAGCGGTCTAATACTTGTTCAGGGTCCAAACCATGCTCGATTGCAATCTTACGATATGTCTCAGGATCACTTAGACTTTGTCCCTCATAATAAAACGCTTTTTGCATAGCCGAAGTGAATTCTAACAAACGGTCTGGAGCTAATGAGCGTAATGCCGAAAAACCAATTGCAGCATCTTTCGAATTCATTTTAAAAGTACCTTCTTCCACCAATTTTTGATATGAAGGACCAAATTCTGCACCTGTGAGTTGATTAATTCTTTTATTTCCCTCTTCTATATATGAGAAATTTTTCATTGGTAAATTATCTAAGAATAAACCTCCACATAAAACGGTTAACGGCATTTCAGTGTGGTTTTTGTAAAACCCTTTAATACTTTCTGAAAAGCCATAGCACCATCCACAATAAGCGTCCCATACATAAATAAGGTTATCTTGTTTCGTCTCCATTTAAATCTCCTACCTTTATTTTTATTATCCAGCTCAGCTAAATTTCTGGTTTATATAAGTACATCTTTTTATATCTTGTTCTTTTTTGAGTTACCTTAATATATTTTTCAAAACTAACCCTTTCAAAAAAGATTAACTTTGATTTTTAACAAAAGATAACTGTGCACATTTTTTTCAAAAAACAGACACTCGATGTAACTTCTTTGATTACATCTTTATGTAACCATTTTAGTTACAACTAGTATATAAGTCAATTCTTTTTTTACAAAAACATTTAATTTCTATCCTAGCGCTTCCAGAATTCTAGTATCAAATACTTTTCTTCTTGTTCTTAAATTTGTCATAGTCCTTAGTAAATTAATCCCCAAACTTATCAGAAAGAAACGCTCACTTTTTAATATGCTTTATATAAAAAACTACAACATAACATATAATAAAAAACGGCGAACCCTCCACGTAGGAGAATCCACCATCACAAATAAATGATTATTTCACACCTAGTCTTTCTTTTGCTTTCTTAGGAAGCTCGTCTTCCTTCCAAGCCGTTACACCTTTTTTCTCTGAATGATATACACGTAGGAATGCTTCTTTACGAAGATTATTTTGTACAATAAATTCTAACTCATTTTCCTTACCTTCCTTATCAAAACCCGATAATGCATATTCATACCCCTTTACCATTCATAGATTTTGAAACTCCCTCTTTTCAATCCATTGTAATTTGAACGTAATATTCATTTTTAACGATACGATTAATATCACACCCAACTAATAGACTTGCAAATACAACTAATAGACTAAAAAATGACATATATTTTTTCATATTGTTCACCTCATTGATTTTTATAATACTGTAATCTTAATCTGTTTTCGTTTGAAGAAAAATTCAAAAACATGATTTCAACATTACATTTTCGAAAGATAATAAAATTACATACATCAATATTAACAAATGAAATATTTACTTAATCATAGAAAATCATTTAAAAGATTACTAACTGAACTAATACATTATCTTGTAAGAAAAATATAAGTAGCCCGTTAAAGAGCCCTACAGAACAGGATTATTAACATATAAAATGACAACCATTTTGTTAAAACCACAGAAATTCAACATTTTTGTTATGCCATATGTATAGTAAAAGGTATCGACACCATTCATGTCCCGTACAAAAAAGCGAAGTCTTCAACCAAACTTCGCTTGTCATTGTATTATGAATTACAGGAATTATTGCTAAATGCCAAAAGTTTATTTCTTCAAACATAGATCTTTTTTATTTCAGCTAACTGTGCAAAAGAATTTGATCAAATATAATTAATTATTGATTAACCGCTTTAGCCACAAGGACTGCGTATGCTTCTGCACCTACATTGGTTAAATGCACACCATCAGGTGCAAAGTAGTCTTTCTTTCCAGCACTTGCTGCATACCAATCAACTAGAGTTACATTAGGATATTTAGTTACTGTTACTTTCAGTCTCTCGTTCACAATTGATTCCCACGGACGTGGCACTCTCGTATTAATAAATATTATTTTACGTTCGTTTCCAATTAATTTTATTAATGAAACAAGTTGTTCAGTAGTAAAGGCTCCATTTGTACCTAATCCAATAATGACATAGTTTCCTAAATTCCCTTCATTTTTTAACTGTTCAACTACTGGAATCGCTTTTGACAGCTGACGGCCAATTTGCGCATCAATCCTGATATCAGGAAAAGTATTTTTTAAATATGGAGTAATATCAATCATAACGGAATCGCCTATCGCAGTAACTGTGAGTGGATTTTTAGGGTGTGCAGAATTTGCTTCTTTTGATTCCCCTTGATTTAGAGGCGTTTCTTGATTTGGTTTTTCCCAAACAGCAACTGGATGTGGCGCCGGTTGTGTTTGTACTGCTTCTACCTTATCTTGTTGATAATTCCCCTTAGCCTTACTAGCATTTAATAAGCCTAAAACTGCTATTGACGTAAAGAATAATGAACAAACTAAAGCTAACTTAACACCTAAAGTGACATTTTGAAGTCTTAAGTTCTTAAACTGAATGTTCCGGAGCGCACCTTGTCGGATTGGTTTTTCGATAAACTTCCATGAAATTTGCGCAATCAATATTATCAGAAGAAATTGAAGGATTGCTCTTATTATTGAAAAATCCCCTGCATTTACTTTTGGAGTCGTTAATGTCAGAATTGGATAATGCCAGAGGTATATGCCATACGATCTTACCCCTATCCAACGTAAAGGTCTAAATCGTAAAAATTGAGCAATGCGACTAGCTGGATGAGCTAGATTTGCCACTAACAATGCTGTTGCAATTGATAAGAGAACCATTCCTCCCTTGTATAGAAATGGATCATATTGATTGGTCTTCCAAAACATAACCAAAATAATAATAAGAGCAATGCCACCCACTACATCAAGAATGAAACGCGCCTTCGGGATAATTTTATTAGCAAGCCTATTGCTTGGCCAAACTAAGGCAAGTACCGCTCCGATAAGTAATGAAAAGGCCCTCGTATCTGTACCATAATATATTCTGCTCGGATCAACTCCAGGTTCATACAAAATTGCCATTGCTAAAGCTGAAGCAAATGCTCCTAGACAAATCAATAAAATCATACGGGATTGTTTTTTTATGTAGTAAAGTCCTAAACTAATAATAAACGGCCAGACAACATAGAATTGTTCCTCGACTGCTAACGACCAAAAATGATTTAATGGCGAAATCTGGTTAAAATTATCAAAGTACGATAATTTATGATAAATATACCACCAGTTACTAACATAAAATAATGCTGCTAATGAATCTCCACGCATCTTTTCAAGTAAAGAGCTATGAAAAATCGTAATCCATGCCAATGTTATAACGAGCATAACAAGCATTCCTGGAAGCAATCTTCTTGCCCTACTAAGCCAGAATTTTTTCAAATCAATTCTCTTATTTCTCTTCCACTCCATGGCTAGAATATCTGTAATTAAATAACCTGAAAGTACAAAAAATACTGTAACTCCTAAAAACCCTCCAGGCATCCAATTAAAATTAATATGATACAAAATAACACCTAGTATAGCTAGACCCCTTAGACTGTCCAACCCTACCATATAACGACTATTTTTTTTAAAAGGTTTAGTCATCCTACATTCACCTCTATTTCTTGAAAACTAGGTTAATAATAACGTCATAAAATGCTATTAATTTCCTAAAATCGTATAAGCTAAACTATTACCACATCATTTTGTAAGGCTTTTTTTGATATTTACATGCACAGCAATAAATACTTTATCACGTTATCTGGCTCTGTTGTGAAAATTTTTATAGTAGGTGTTTTTACTCTTCCTGAAAAAGAGGAATTTGCCCAATCAAAAATTTATATACCGTGTGTCTTAAAGTAAAGTTTTGATACGTTTTTACAGACATATCAAGGCCTGTGACATTTTGAATATATCCAATAATGCATATGTAAAGGATTTTGCATATAAAAACATTATAAAAAAGAAATATGTATAATTACATATTTCTCTTACTGATAAAGCGCCTTCATAGGAATCTTAACCAGTATAGCTATTGGTAATACTACATATAATATATTTAATTCTTTTGTTACCTGGATTATAAATGTATTAGGAATACAAAAAAGCGATTCTTTTCATATTAAAAAGAATCGCTTTCCAAGTTCATATTTTCAATTACATTACATAGAGAATTGAGAGATTATCACTAAAAAGCATTAACGACAACTTCAGCCGCCTCTGCAATGAGTTGATTATCATAGGTAGCCCCTTTTTCATCTTTACTAGATAAAATTGCGATGATAATGGGTGCTCTATTTGGTGGCCAAACGATCGCAATATCATTTCGTGTCCCGTAACTTCCTGCACCTGATTTATCTGCAACTACCCAGTCAGTTGGCACGCCTGCACGAATAAGTTTGTCTCCTGTAGCATTTCCTTTCATCCACTCTGTAAGAATTTTACGTTTTTCAGCTGGAAGTGCATTTCCGACCGTAAAAGCTTTAAGATTCGTAGCAATTGTTTTCGCTGTACTAGTGTCACGAATGTCTCCTGGAATAGCCTCGTTTAACTCTGTTTCAAAGCGATCAGACATAGTAACCCGATCACCCATCTGTCTAAGCGCTTTTTCATATCCTTTCGGTCCGCCTATTTGATGAAATAAAATGTTCCCTGCAGTATTATCACTGTAACGAACAGCAGCCTCCGCAATTTGTCCTATTGTCATTCCAGTATCTACATGTTTCTCTGTAACAGGTGAATAATCCACTAAGTCTTCTTTCTTATAAGTAATAACTTCATCTAATTTCTTAGTAGAGTTTTGTTGCAGTAATACCCCTGCCGCTAAAGCCTTGTAAGTTGATGCAAAGGCAAATCTTTCGTTAGGTCGATAAGAGATTTTTTGATTTGTACCAGTATCAATCGCATATACACCTAATCGAGCATCAAATTTTTTCTCAAGTTGAGAAAACTCTTTATGCGTCGCCTGATTTTTATGTTTCACTTGTCCATTCTTTTCTTTCGCTTCAACTTGCAATGTCCCTCCTTTAAAAGTTTCTAGGCTCGTAAGACTTAAACCTAATATGCCAACGCATATACCTATTTTTAGCATCCTCTTGTTTTTCAAAATCATCATTCCTTTCAAGTTCTTAACATTTTTTACTTACACACAATAGACAATCACCGAAACAAGTTTGTTCCATAAACTTTTAAAAATTTTCAACTAGTATGAGAGTCATTAACAAAATAAGAGATAGTAGCTATGATCGCCGCTATCTCTTATTTCACATCTCATTTTTCCACTTATAAAGACATTTATATAAACAGAATCGCTTTCCCATAGAGAAGTGTACAAGTTTTACCGATTTTGATTCGAATTATCTGTATTAGTAGCTTCACCATGTATACGCTGCTTTTTCAAATCAAAGTATACATCTAAAACTTCTTTTCCAATTATAGAATTAATTCCACTTTTATCATTATGAAGCCACGGAACTACTACTGAGAATGCTACTTCTGGATTATCATATGGAGCATATCCAACTAATGTTAAGTTGTAACATTCCATACGTTCTCCTTTTGCATTTCTACCAATTGGATCATCTCCACCATATACAGTTTGAGC
>Ga0102589_1002305_pt1 | contig 22548 bp, 21 predicted proteins | sample AraplaMF_Col_mLB_FD_76858 | JGI IMG/M metagenome (GOLD analysis project Ga0102589, IMG submission 76858) | Arabidopsis root microbial communities from the University of North Carolina, USA - plate scrape MF_Col_mLB | ecosystem: Host-associated > Plants > Roots > Endosphere | place: USA... | reverse complement strand
GAAACCAGCATCGCGAGCCCGACGGCGACCGGGCGCGGATAGCGGCCCGAGGCGGCTTCGGCCGCAACCCAGGCGCCGACCAGATGGACCAGCAATCTCATTGTCTCTCTCCCTGCGCCGCATAATACGATCTAGTTAGAGCGCGACCTTGCGGTTCTCGCCGAGCCGTGGCCGCTGCCCGGTCAGGGCCGCCGCCGCCATCTTCACCGTGGTGACCAGGGAGCCGGGGCTGTCCCAGAATTCAGCCATGGACGGCATGACCCGCAGGACGCGGATATTCGGATCATCCTTGCTGTCCCACCAAGCCTTGGCGGCGGTCGACCACAACTCGGCGACCTTGGCGCGGTCATCGAGCAGGTTGGCGGTGCCGGTCACCGAGACATAGGCCTGGCCGCTCGTATCGGCGAAGGTCAGGCAGATATTCTGGTTGATCTCGATCTCGTCATCCTTGCGGTCGCGTGCATCGGCAAGGAAGAAGATCGCCTCCTCGTCGCGCGCGACATGGGCGCTCATCGGCCGGGCGCGCAACTCGTCGCCGGCGCCATCATGCGTCACCAGCATGCAAAGGCTGATCTTTTCCATGAGGTTCCAGACGCGGTCCTGGTCGGAAGTGTGGCTCATGTGAGGTTCTCCGTGCTGTCAGGGAGAACCGTCGAGCCAGCCAAGGGTTCCGAGCCATTTACGGGCCTGTGAATGCGCGGCAGCGATGCGGCCCGCGGGTGATCCGCAGGCCGCACCAAGGTTCGGGAGAATGGTGGAATGATCGTCAGTGACGGCTATTGCCGCGGGCTTCACCGCCCTTGCGGCCGGCCTCTGCGGCAAGGTCGCGGTCCTGCGAGAAGCTGCGCTTCGCGTCCGGCACGCTCTGGCCGCCCTTGCGGCCGGCCTGAGCCGCGAGCTCGTGATCCTGCGAGAAGCTGCGCTTCTCATCGGGCACGCTCTTGCCGCCCTGGCTGGCAATGTCGCGCTGCTTCCTCCCGTCCATGCCGGCGAAGCCGCGTTCGGACTGTGTCGCCATGATCGTCTCCTTTCCTTTCGTTGGGGTGACGGCCGTGTTGCGGTCCGTATCTGGGAAACGTCGCCGGGCGGCCAGGGTTCCTTGTAGTGAGCAAAATATACTAAGCTTGAGCTTGTCGGTTCTGTTGATCGATCGATCGCGCCAAGGATATTGTGCGTGTATCCAATAATAGATCAGGCATTTTGTGTCAGTGTTATTTGCCGTTTCGTCTCGGCCGTCACTGCGAGCGAGGCGAAGCAGTCCAGGGGCGGCAGCGCTCTACGTCCCCCTGGATTGCTTCGTCACTACGCTCCTCGCAATGACGCGGAGCGCCAAAGCATCGGCCCGAAAAGTGGGTTGCCGAACCTGAGCCATGGCCGGGCAAGGCCCTAGACCGCCAGCGCTGCCAGCAGCTTCTCGCGGTCTTCAGCATCCTCGGCATCGCCGCTGAGCACGATCCGCCCGCGCTCGATCACGACGAAGCGGTCGGTGACCGAGAGCGCTTCATGCACGTTCTGCTCGACCAGCAGCACGATGCAGCCGCGCTCGCGCAATTCGCGCACGATCGCGAAGACCTCGGCGACGATCATCGGCGCCAACCCTTCGCTGGGTTCGTCGACCAGAACCAGCCGCGGCTCGCCGACCAGGACGCGCGCCATGGCGAGCATCTGCTGCTCGCCGCCCGACAGCGTCGTGCCGAGCTGGCGACGGCGCTCACCGAGGCGGGGGAAGCGGTCATAGATCTGGTCTATGGCAGCGCACTCCGCCTTGGCTGCCCGGCCCCGCACCTGCAGCAGGCCGAGCTGCAGGTTCTCCTCGACGGTGAGACCGGGGAAGATGCGCCGGTCTTCCGGCACCAGACCTACGCCGGAGAGGCAAATCCGATCGGGCGTCAGGCCCGTCAGCGATTGCCCGCCGAGCGTGATCGCGCCTTCGCTCGGCCTGACCCAGCCGGCGATGGTCTTGAGCAGCGTCGTCTTGCCGACGCCGTTGCGGCCGAAGATGCCGATCACCTCGCCGGGTGCCGCCGAGAGGTCGATGCCCTGGATGACATGGCTCAGGCCGTAATGGCTGTGCAGTCCGTTGATCGCGAGCATGTCAGTGATGTCCGAAATAGGCGGCCTGCACGGCCGGATCGGCCCGCACCACGGCGGGCGGCCCCTCGGCAAGCTTGCGGCCCTGATGCATGACGACGACATGGTCCGAGAGGTCCATGACGAGCCCGATATCGTGCTCGATCAGGAGCACGCTGACATCGCGGCTGAGCTCGCGCACGAGCTTGGCGGTGTCGGCCGTGTCGGCATGGCTCATGCCTTGCGTCGGCTCGTCGAGCAGCAGGATCTTCGGCTCCGACGCCAGGCAGACAGCGATCTCGAGCCGGCGCTGATCACCATGCGAAAGATTGCCGGCGAGCTCGTCGCGCTTGTGGCCGAGCTGGAAGCGCTCGAGCATCTCGCCGGTCTTGGCGAGCGCCCGGGTCGAGCGGCAAAGCGGCAGGAAGGCGCGCGCCTTCGGCTCCAGCACCTGCGCCGCCATGCGCAGGTTCTCGGCCACCGTCAGCTCGAAGAACAGGTTGGTGATCTGGAACGAGCGCGACAGCCCGGCCGCCTTGGTGCGCGCCGGCGAGGCGCCGGTCATATCGACGCCATCGATCAGGAGCTGGCCGGATTTCGGCTTCAGCGCCCCGCTGATCAGGTTGAACAGCGTCGACTTGCCGGCACCGTTCGGCCCGATCACGGTGGTGATCCGGTTGCGTTCTGCGCTGAAGCTGACCTTGTCGACCGCCTTGAGGCCACCGAAGGCGATGCCGAGATCGCGGATTTCGAGGACGGGACCGGTCATGGCTTGGCACTCCCCGCTTCGAGCCGGACCGGGGCGAAGGACGGTGCGGCCGGCTTCTGCGCGCCGGCGAGCAGGCGCTCCTCGATGCGCGGCCGGATGAAGCCGACGAGCCCCTTGGGCAGGAACATCACGCAGACCATGAAGATCACGCCGATCACGATGAGATGATGCTCGGTCCAGCTGCCGATGATCGACTTTAGCAGGACGAGCAGCACCGAGCCGTAGATTGCGCCGATCAGCGTGCCGACGCCGCCGAGGATGACCGAGATCACCGCATTGCCGGAGGTGGCGAAGAACATCAGCTCCGGCGAGACGAAGCCGCGCAGCATCGGGTAGAGCGCGCCCGAGAGCCCGGCGATAAGCCCGGCCAGCACATAGGAGAACATCCGCGCCCACCAGACCGAGTAGCCGAGGAAAGGCACGCGCTTCTCATTGGCCTTGAGCGCGGTCAGCACCCGCCCGAACGGTGTGTCGAGCAGATAGGCGGTGAGCCAGTACAGCCCCATGATTATCGCGAGCACGATCAGGAAGAAGCCGACCGGATTGCCGGCCGAGACCGAGACCGGGCCGAAGCCGATCTCGATGACGGGAATGCCGATCATGCCATCGGAAGCGCCGAGCTCGCGGGTGTTGTAGACGACCTTGGCGACGACCTGCGCCAGGCCGAAGGTGATCAGCGCGAAATAGACGCCGCGCACCCGGTTGGCGATCAGCCCGCCGACGATCGATGCCAGGAGCGTCGCCCCGCCCGCCGCCGCCATGGCGAGCCAGAAGGACGGCACCTTGAGCAGCGTCAGCGCCGAGACATAGGCGCCGATGCCGAAATAGAGCGCCTGGCCAAGCGAGAGCGCGCCGGAGTAGCCGAGCAGCAGGTCGACCGAGAGCGCGAGGCCGGCGAAGATCAGCGCCTCCGTACCGAGGCGCAGATAGAAGGTGTCGCCGCTGGCGGCGCCTATCGCGGCGAGCGCGAGCGCGGCCGCGACGAAGACCAAAGCGAGCAGATGGCTCGCGCGCATCGATAGCGTCAGCCGGTCACGCATGGCCGAGCCTCCCGAACAGGCCCTGCGGGCGGAAAACGAGGAAGGCGACCATGGTCCCGAACACGATCGGATCGGTCCAGACCGGCGAAATCACCAGGCTGGCCAGTGCCTGCACCTGCGTCAGCAGCAGGCCGGCGACAACCGCGCCCCAGATCGAGCCCATGCCGCCGACGATGACGACGGTGAAGGCGAGCAGGATGAAGTCGCGCCCCATGGTCGGGAAGACCGAGTAGATCGGAGCGAGCAGGACGCCGGCGAGACCGGCGAGCGCGACGCCGAAGGCGAAGGTGCCAGCATAAACCAACGCCACCGGCACGCCGAGCGAGGCCGCCATGTTGCGGTCGAAGGCGGCCGCTCGCACCATCGCGCCGAGACGGGTGCGGTAAACGACATAGGCGACGCCGCTGACGATCGCCGCGCCGACCACAATCAGGAAGAGCCGGTAATTCGGCACGATGATGCCGGCGAGCTCGGTCGCGCCCGGGATCGGCGTCGGCGGGCGCTGGGTGTTGGGCCCGAAGGCGACCTTGAGCAGGTCCTCGACCACGAGCGCGAGGCCGAAAGTGACGAGCAGCGTGGTGACGTGCCGGTCCCGGCTGTCGAACACCGGCCGGATCAGCAGGCGTTCGGCAGCCATGCCGAGCGGCACCATCAGGACCGGCACCAGCACGAGTAGGAACCAGAAATTGATCCCGGCCGCGCCCAAAGCGAGGGCCGCATAGGCTCCGATGGCGTAGAACTCACCATGGCTCATGTTGATGACGTCGAGCATGCCGAAGATGATCGTCAGCCCGAGGGCGACCAGCACAACGGCGACCCCGAGCGCGAGCCCGTTGACGACCTGCGGCGCCAGCACGAATTGGAGGTAGTCGAGGGCATTCATGTCATGTGCTTTCGCGAGGGCGGTGTGACCCCTTCCGTGTGAAGGGAGGGGTCGGCGCCTGTCCTCAGAACCGGGTGCAGGCGTCGGGGCCGATCGCCTTGTCGGCATCGACCTTGTCGATGATGTCGAACTTGCCCTTGGCGACGCGCACCACATACATCGGCTGCATCGCCTGGTGGTCACCGGCGCGGATGGTCTTGGCGCCCTGCGGCGTCTGCCAGCTCAAACCGCGCAGCGCCTCGCGCACCTTGTCGGTCTCGGTCGAGCCAGCCTTCTCCACGGCCGCCTTGTAGGCGAAGAGCAAGCCGTAGCTGTCGGCGCCGTAGAGATCCGGATCGGCCTTGTTGGCTGCGCGGAAGGCTGCGACGAACGCCTTGTTCTCGGATGTGTCGATCTGCGGCGAATAGCCGACGCCGGTAGCGAAGCCCTCGGCCGCCTGGCCGATCGCGCCGATGTTCTGCGAGGTCACGGTGCCGGAGGCGCCGACGACCTGCAGGTTGGTGAGCAGGCCGAAATCCTGCAGCTGGGTCAGCAGCCTGACCGTGTCGTTGCCGGCGACCGAGGTATAGAGCACCTGCGGCCGCGAGGCGCGAATCTGGCCGAAATACTGGGTGTAGTCCTTGGAATCGAGCGGCGCGAACACCTCGCCGCCGGTCGGCGCGCCCGATTTCTCGGCGCTGCTCTTGAAGGCGGCGACGGTCGAGCGGCCCATCTCGTAGTCAGGGCCGAGATAATAGACCTTGGCCTTCGGCTTCTCCTTGGCGAGCCAGGCGGCGAGCGCGACAGATTGCTGCTCGGCGCGCGCATTCACGCGGAACATGTTCGGCGAGCATTTGTCGGTGGTGATCGAGTCGGCGAAGGAGACGGTCGTCGCCGCGAGCTTGGCGTTGCGCTCGGCCAGCTGGGCGACGGCGAGCGTCGAGCCGGAATTGACCGTGCCGGTGAGGAAGTCGACCTTCTCGACCTGGAACAGTTTCTCGGCCTTTTGCACGGCGACGGCAGGGTTGGCCTCCTCGTCCTCGAAGACCAGGTTAACCTGGCGGCCGGCGATGCCGCCTGCGGCATTGATCTCCTTGGCGGCGAGTTCCAGGCCCCAGCGGACCTGCTGGCCGATCGGAGTATAGGTGCCCGACAGCGGCGTGACGACGCCGATCTTGATCGGGCCGCTTTGGGCGAGCGCACCGCCGGTGAGCGCCGTCGCGGCGAGCAGTCCGGCAGCGGCAGTAAGATATCCGGTCGTCTTCATGGTCGTTCCCTCGGTTCTGGTTATTGTTCTGCGTTGTCGACTTGGCGGCCCCGCGCGGGGCGTTGCTCGCGCGGGCCTTTTGCCGGCTCAGCGGCCGGTAAACTTGGGTGCGCGCTTGGCGTGGAAGGCCTCGACGCCCTCGCGGAAATCGTCGGACTGGCGCAGGCGGCTGTAGCAGTGCCCTTCCAGCTCGATCGCGATCGCCAGCGTCGAATCCTCGGTGTCGTTGAGCAGCTTCTTGGCGGTACGCTGGGCGATCGGCGAGAAGGAGCGCAACTCGTCGACGAGCCGATCGGTCGCGGCCTCGAGCTCGGCATCCGGCACGCATTCGGTGGCGATGCCCCAGTCGAGCGCCTGCCTGCCCGAAATGCGCTTGGAGCGCATCACGATGTCCTTGGTCCGGGTGATGCCAACGATCTTCTGCAGGCGGGCCGAGCCGCCCGAGCCCGGGATCTGCCCGAGCTTCTGCTCCGGCAGGGCGTATTGGCAGGTCTCCGAGACGATGCGGAAATCGCAAGCGAGCGAGATCTCGAAACCGACGCCGAAGGTGTAGCCGCGATTGGCGACGATCACCGGCTTGGAGCAGCGCGCCGGCGCGGCGATATTCCAGGCGAGCTTCGAGACATGCTCGGGCGAGGCTTCCAGGAAGCCCTTGATATAGCCGCCGGAGGAGAAGTGCTCGCCCACGGCGCGCAGCACGATAATGCGCACGCGATCGTCTTCGTCGAGCGCCTCGAACACCTTGCGCAACTGGTCGCGCTGGGCCATCGCGACCGTGTTCATCGGCGGCCGGTCGAGGATGATGTCGGCCCGCTCGCGGGCGGGATCGATCTCGACGCGGAAGCCGTCGAGGCTGGTAAGGCTGGCGTGGATGGGAGTGACTGCGTTCATGCTGATGACTCTCGATTGCAGGGTTGGGGTTATTCGGCGGCGAGATCGGGCCGCTCGGGCTCGTAGTCGCCGGCGACGAGCTGGCGGCGCAGCAGCTTGCCGACCGGCGATTTCGGGATCGCCTTGACGAATTCGTAGCGGCGCGGGCGCTTGAAATTGGCGAGGCCGGAGACCTTGCAGTGCCCGTCGAGTTCCTCGGCCGTCACGGCCGAGGCGCGCTGCACAAAGGCGACGACGATCTTGCCCCAGCGCTCGTCCGGCAGGCCGACCACGGCCACTTCCGACACGGCCGGGTGCAGCGACAGGCAGCTCTCGATATCGACCGGCGAGACGTTCTCGCCGCCGGTGATGATCATGTCGTCGACGCGGCCGGTGACGAAGAGGTCGCCGTCCTCGTCGAAATAGCCGGTGTCGCCGGTGAAGTACCAACCGTCGCGCAGCGACTTGGCGTCGGCTTCAGGGCGGCGCCAATAACCCTCGAAGGCTTCGTCGCTGGCGGCGAGCGCGATGATCTCGCCCTCCTCGCCGGGCCGGGCCAGCTCCGCTGCCGAGGCCGCGCCGAACCGGACCACGCGGATGAGCTGGTTGAGCCCGGCCTTGCCGGCGCAGCCCGGCTTCGCCGCGGCGTTCTGGTCGATGGTGAAGGTGTAGATCTCCGACGAGCCGTAATGATTGACGAACAGCTCGGGCTTGAACGCCTCGGTCAGTTTACCGAGCAGCCCGTCGGTCATCGGCGCACCGGCGAAGCCGAGCTTGCGCACCGAGGAGACGTCGCTCCCGGCAAAACGCGGATGGTGAACGATGTCGTGATAGAGCGTCGGCACGAGATAGAGGTTGCTGACGCGTTCGGCCTCGATCAGCTCCAGCGCCCGCACCGCATCGAAGCGCGGCAGGCAGACGAAGCTGCCGCCGATCAGCGACATCGCCAGCAGCGAGCGCACCCCCATCGTGTGATAGAGCGGCATGACGCCGAGCGTGCATTCGCCGCTGCCGTAGAGGTTCTGTGCGACATGGGCGAGCGCCGCCATGCGCTCGGCCCGGTGCCGCCGCGGCACACCCTTGGGCTTGGCCGTGGTGCCGGAGGTGTAGAGCATCAGCGACCAGTCTTCGGCACAGGCGCGAGGCGTCGCCGTCGGCGCCTCCATGGCGATCATCTCGCCAAAGCTGAGGTCTGCGGGCCCCGCATCGTTGCCGACCGCGATCCGCGGCAGGCTTGCGGCGAGCGCGCTGTCGGCCATGGCAGCGGCGGAGACGGCTTCGAAGGCGATCGTCCGGGCGCCGGCATTCTCCAGCGCGAAATCGATCTCGTCCGGCTTCGCCCGCCAGTTGATCGGCGTCATGATCAGCCCGGCGAACTGGCAGGCCCAATGCAGCGTTGCCGCTTCCCAGCGGTTCTGCAGCACGGTGACGAGGTGGTCGCCCGGCTTGAGCCCGATGCCGTCGAACGCGGCGACGAGCGAGGAGATGCGCGCCAGCCATTGCGAATAGCTCAGGCGGACCTCGCCGTCGACGATGGCGAGCGCATCCGGAGTGCGTGCCACGCTGGCGGTGAAGCTGGTCCCGAGGTCAAACATCGAGGGATTCCGCGGCGGTGGTCTGGGCAATGGTCTGGGATTCCCCGCGCAGCAGGGCAGCGGCCTCGCGCGCGGCGGCGATGATCGGGGTGTAGCCGGTGCAGCGGCAGAGATGCCCGCCGACGACCTCGCGCAGCTCCTGCTCGCTCGGCTCCGGCTTCTCGCGCAGGAAGGCGTCGAGCGAGATCAGGATGCCGGCGGTGCAGAAGCCGCATTGCAGCGCATGGTGGCGGCGGAAGGCGGCCTGCAGCACCGAGAGGCGATCCTGCGCCGGCGCCAACCCCTCGACCGTGGTGACCTCCCGGCCTTGGAGCTGGACGGCGAGCGTCAGGCAGGCGCGGGCAGGCGCCCCGTCGATCAGGATGGTGCAGGCGCCGCAGACGCCATGCTCGCAGCCGACATGGGTGCCGGTCGCGCCAATGCCATGGCGCAGCGCGTCGGTCGCGAGTAGGCGTGGCTCGGCTTCGACCGAGACGGGCTTGCCGTTCAGCGTGAAGCCGACGCGATGGCGGGTGGCGGCGCTCAGGCGAGGCATCGGGCAGCCTCCTCGATCGTATTGCGGCCTAGCGTACGGACAAGGTCGCGGCGCAGCCTGGCGCTGGCATGCAGGTCCTCGCGCGCATCAAGCTCCCAGGCGAAGGTATTGAGCGCATCGTCGAGCGCAGAGCCATCCAGACGCGGCCAACTCCGGCGCTCCGGCCTGTCGGCGACACCGGCGACGGCGAGATGGATCTGGCCAGCCTCGACCACCGCGGCGCAGCCAACGATGGCGAAGTCGCCATGCCGGCGCGCCACCTCGTTGAAGGCATAGCCGGTGTCGGGCCGGGCGGCCGGGAAGGCGACGGCCTCGATCAGCTCGTCATCAGCCTTCTCAGTCACCATCATGCCGGAGAAGAACGCGGCCGCCTTGAGCACCCGGCGCTTGCGGCGCGAGCGCAGGCGGACCTCGCCATCGAGCGCGACCAGGCAGAGCGGGATCTCCGCGCTGGGATCGGCATGGGCGGCCGAGCCGCAGACCGAGCCGCGCGCCCGGGTCTGGTAGTGACCGAGCCAGGGCAAGGCGGCGGCCAGCAGCGGCTGCTCGCTTGCAAGGCCCGGCCGCTGCAACAGCGCTGCCTGCCGCACGCCGGCCGGCACGACGATCATCGCGCCTTCGCGCCGGACCTGGTCGAGACCGGCCACACCCATGATGTCGATGAGCAGAGCAGGCTTCGCGAGCCGCATGTTCAGCATCGGCAGCAGCGACTGGCCGCCGGCGATGATGCGCGCCTCGGAACCGTGCTCGGCGAGCGCCGCCAACGCCTCGTCGAGGCTGCCAGCGCGCAGATAGTCGAAGGGCGCAGGCTTCATGCGCGCCTCCCGAACAGACGGGCGAGCAGGCCCGGTTTGCCCGGCGACGCCTTGCGCGCCAGCGCCGCGAAGAACTGGCCGATGATCGCCTTGGCCGCGCCGTCGAGCAGGCGCCCGCCGATCGCCGCGACCTTGCCGCCGACCGCGGCCTCATAGGCGTAGCCGATCACGGTGCCGCCAGCGCCGTCAGGCGTCAGCGTGACACGGCCGGAGCCGCCGCCAGTGCCGAGCGCGCCCGAGACCGAGCCGTTCAACGTCGCGGCCCTGGGCTCGTCGAGGTCGGAGAGCTTGATCTCGGCCTTGTAGCGCCCCTTCACCGGGCCGACGCCGAGCGTGACATCGGCCTTGAAATGCGTGTCGGACAGCTTCTGCACGCCATGGCAGCCGGGAATGATCGAGGCGAGCGTGTCGACATCGAGCAGCATTGCCCAGATCGCCTCGGGCGCGGTGGCGACCCTGGCCTCGCCTTCGCCACGCAGGTTGCGATCGCCCGGTCTGGCGGCAGACGCGATGGCGCGGCTCGTCTCTGGCTGGGTCAGTTCCGGCCCGGCGGCGAGCGCCGCGAGCCTGGCCGGGGTCAGCGGCAGGCTGATATCGGCGACGCCGAGCGCGTCGGCGATCGCATTCGCCAGGCAGACCGGCGTCGACATGCAATTGCCCTCGCCAACGCCTTTGGTGCCGAGCGGCGTGAAGGGCGACGGCGTCTCGATGTGCAGGATCTCGATGTCCGGCGTCTCGGTCGCGGTCGGCAGCAGGTAATCGGCGAAGGTACCAGTCAGGAAGGCGCCGTCCGCGGCATAGGCGAGCTCCTCGTAGAAGGTCGCGCCAACAGCCTGGGCGAAGCCGCCGCGGATCTGGCCCTCGACCATGCCGGGATGCAGCACCCGCCCGCAGTCATGCATGGTGACGTAGCGGTCGATCCGCGCCTTGCCATTGGCCGGATCGACCTCGACGCCGGCCATGTCGAAGATGAAGCCATGGCAGAGCGAGGAGTTGATCTCGTCGCCCTCGCTCGGCGCCGTGAGCTGCGGCGGCGTCCAGAAGGCGGTCTCGCGGATGGTCTGGTCGACGCCCTCGGGCAGCAGCGCCGGTGACCAGTGGCAGAGCGCCGCGATCCGACCGAACGGGACGGTCTTGTCCGGGCTGCCCTTGGCGAAGACCGCGCCGCCCGCGAAACCGATCTGCGCAGGCTCGGCCTTGAGCTGGTCCGCCGCGATCAAGGCGAGCTTGTCGCGCAGCCGGGTCGCGGCGAGATGGGCGGCGCCGGCCACTGCCGCGGCAAAGCGGCTGGAATAATTACCGGAGGCGATGGACCAGGCGTCCTTGCCGGTGTCGAGATCGGCGACGACCCTGATATCGCGATGCGGCAGGCCGAAGATGTCGGCGACGACCTGCGCCAGCACGGTGCGGTGGCCCTGGCCCTGCGGCGTCGAGGCGACATGGACACTGACCGAGCCGACCGGATCGATCGAGATCGTCGCCGTCGCCTGCGCACCGTTCTTCGGCCCGGCCTTGCGCCGCTCCTCGGCGGTCAGCACCGTGGTGATGTAGCCCATATTGGAGACGCTGGGCTCGACCGCGGCGGCAAAGCCGATGCCGTAGCGCTTGCCAGCGGCGCGCGCCGCGTCGCGGCGCTGTTCGAGGTCGGCGAGGCGGCCGGCAACCGCCTGCTCGACCGCCGTCTGGTAGTCGCCGGAATCGTAGAGCGCCCCAGTCGCTGTGCGATAGGGAAAGGCGCCGGCCGGGATCAGGTTCCGGCGGATGACGTCGAGCGGATCGAGCTGCAGTTCGACGGCGATGCGCTGCATCAGCCGCTCCAGCGCGAAATAGACCTGCGGACCACCGAAGCCGCGCACCAGCCCGGTCGGCGCCTTGTTTGTCAGCACCACCCGGTTGCGCATCGCCACATGGCGGATGTCGTAGGCGCCGGTCATGTTGCCGTGCATCCGGTAGAGCGTCGCGGGCTCCGGGGCGCGCGGATAGGCGCCGCAATCCTCGATCTGGTCCCAATCGAGCGCGCTGATCCGCCCCTGCGCGGAGACAGCGGCCTTGAGCGTGGTGACGCGGTTGGTCGCCGCCACCGCCGCGCCAAGATGCTCGAGCCGGTCCTCGATCCATTTCACCGGCCGCCCGGCGATCCGGGCGGCGACGCCGATCAGGACGGCATAGGGCGCGACGCCCTGCTTGACGCCGAAGCTGCCGCCGGAGTCCGGCGGCATGCGCAGCCGCAGGCGATTGCCAGGCACCTTCAGCGCGCGCGCCAGCACGGTGTGGATGCTGAACGGGCCCTGGAAATTGGCGAGGATGTCGTAGACGTCCTCATGCGGGTCATAGTCGGCGACGACGCCGAAGGTCTCCATCGGCGAGCCGGTATTGCGCGGATAGGCGATGCTGACCGAAACGATGCGGGCGGCGGCGGCGAAGGCGGCTGCGGGCTCGCCATAGCGGAAGCGGCGGTCGCTGACGAGGTTCGCGCCGGCCTTCTCATGCAGGACGGGCGCGCCCTCGCCCATGCTGGCGACGGGACCGACGACCGCTTTCAGCGGCTTGTACGCGACCTCGATCGCGTCCAGCGCATCCTCGGCGAGGTAGCGGCTCTCAGCCACCGCGATCGCGACCGGCTCACCGACATAGCGCACGCGCTCGACGGCCATCGGCCAGTTCTCGGCGGCGATCTTCAGCCCGGCGACCATCGGGGTGGTCAGCTTTGATAGATCGCGCCCGGTGACGATCGCGACGACGCCCGGCATCGCGGCGGCGGCCTTGGTCTCGATCGAAAGGATGTCGGCATGGGCGTGCGGCGAGCGTAGGATCGCGGCGTGCAGCGTGCCCGGCCTCGTGCCGAGATCATCGATAAAGCGCCCGCGACCAGTCAGCAGGGCAGCGTCCTCGACGCGCTCCACGGACTGACCCGTCCACGAAATGGTTTCAGCCTTCACCAGCGTTCGGCTCCCAGGAGGCGCTCTTACGGAGGTGCCTCCTGGGAAGAGTCGGTCATCGGTCGGCCAGGTTCGATCCCGCCCAGTCTCGCGACTTACCGAATAGTCTCAAATTCGAAGGATTGGCCTCAGCGGCCGAGGCGCGCCACGCTGCGGAACTCGCTCGGCGCCACCGAGCAATGGTCGCGGAAGAAGCGGGTGAAATGGGCCGGCGCGCTGAAGCCGAGCCGATCGCCGATCGCGCTGAAGCTCTCTTCGCCGTCGACGACGGCGCCGACCGCGAGCTCGACCTTGAGCACATTGAGGAAGACATGCGGCGTCACGCCGGTCGAGGTCTCGAACATTCGGAAGAAATGCGCCCGCGACAGGCCGGCCTCGCTCGCCAGCCGCTCGATCGAGAGCGGCGCGGCCGGATCGGAGCGCATCAGCGAAATCGCCCGACGCACCCGGAAATCGACCGCGTTCGAGCGGGCGATCTCGCGCAGCGAGGCACCGATCGAGCGCCAAGGCGTGAACCGCTCGATCACGGCGATCATCAATTCCGACAGCAACTCCTCCTGCCTGTGGCTCGCGCCGGGCTCGTGCACCATCTCCGCGGCGAGATCGAGCGCAGTCTGGCGGATATAGGCGCTGACTTCGCCGGCGGAGTGCTCGAAGAAGCCGGGGGAACCGCTCGCCGCCCAGTTCGGCCGGAAGCCGCGCAGCCAGTCCGGCTCGATATAGAGCGCCAGGATCAGCGCGTTCTTGCGCGAGGGGTCATGGACATAGGCATGCGTCTCCCAGGCATTGACCAGCACTGCGAGATCGTCAGTCAATGGCGCGACATGGTCCCCGACCAGGAACTGGGTGTCGTCGCCGTCGACCTTGAGCAGGACATGGCAATGCGGGTGCGCGTGCCGGACGAGGCTGCGATCCATGTCGAGCAGCGCCACCCGGCCGAAAGCTCCGTGCGCGATGCGCAGGGCATCCGACATGCCGTTTCCTCACCCGGTATTGTGTCGTCAGGGCGGCCAGCCGCCAAAGCGGGGATACTGGACGGCAGCCGGCCGTCTTTCAAGACGGTTCGAGCCTGCGGCTTTGTCGCACGGATTCTCCACTTTGCTCGAATACCAACCGGGGAGGTCCGCTTTCGGGCGTGCAGTCAATGTCCGCAGTTGGCGCGAAGCGGATACTACCCCTCCGCGCAACGACGCACTCTTCGCAGTTAGTCTGAGCGGAGCCTGCGTGCCAAGCTCATCCGTTGGGGTGATCGTTGGGGCTCATCTCTCTCTGCCCGTTTAATATATCAATAAAATCAAAGCGCTATATCAAGCGCAGTGGCGGACAGGGAGGGATTTGAACCCCCGATACCCTTGCAGGTATGCCGCATTTCGAGTGCGGTGCATTCAACCACTCTGCCACCTGTCCGCGGTCGCTCTGGTCGAGGCGGGGTGCTTACTACACATTGCATCCGCTCGGCACAAGCCTTTCCGGAGCGATGCGTCCACAACGCCGTCATCGCCCTGAAATCCGCAGCTGTCATGCTGCTTTTCCTTGACGCATCGCCCTCGCGCGACTAGGAAACCGCGTCCGGCGTGGGGAAACCCGCGCCTGATCTCTTTTGACTGCCGCCGACCATGCCGCTTCGATGCGGCGGACGCAGCGGGCCCGGAAGAGCAAACCCGACCACGCAACCGACTGCCAAAAAGCCGTCCCGCGTGCGCCCTTTCAGGGCACATGACAGGGCGGGGCTCAACATGGAGAACACTAAGATGTTCGCAGTCATCAAGACCGGTGGCAAGCAGTTCCGCGTCGCCGCCAATGACCGCATTACCGTCGCCAAGATCGAGGGCAACCCGGGCGACACCGTCGCTTTCGGCTCCGTCCTGATGCTGACCGATGGCGAGAAGTCGACGATCGGCGCCCCCTTCCTCGGTGACATCACCGTCGCCGGCGAGATCGTCGAGCAGGCTCGCGGCGAGAAGGTCATCGCCTTCAAGAAGCGCCGCCGCCAGAATTCCAAGCGCAAGCGCGGCTTCCGCGCCGAGCTGACCGTGGTGCGCATCACCGACATCCTCACCGGCGGCAAGAAGCCGGAGATGAAGAAGGGCGCCGCCGCCCCGGTCGCGCTCAAGGCCGGCAGCGAAGCCGTCAAGGGCAAGGCCGCGCCGAAGGCCGCCAAGGCTGAGAAGGCCGAGGGCCTCGACGCCTCCAACCTCTCGCTGATCTCGGGCGTCGGCCCGACCATCGAGAAGAAGCTGCGCGCCGCCGGCATCACCTCCTGGAACGACATCGCCGCCTGGACCGAGGCCGATGTCGCCAAGTGGGACGAAGAGCTGAAGCTGCGTGGCCGCGCCACCCGCGAGGAGTGGGTCGAACAGGCCAAGGAGCTGCTCGCCGGCAAGCCGCCGCGGGCCAAGGCCGACCAGGCCGAGCTCGCCTCCGGCGAAGACTACTGACCGGCGCTGACAGGCACCGCGCAGCTTCACGCCCGGTCGGGGTGGCTTTTGCCGCCGATTCGGGTTACATGGACTGAAGAGTTTTTGAGGTAGGGCGTTATGGCTCACAAAAAGGCAGGCGGTTCGTCGCGCAACGGTCGCGACTCCGAAAGCAAGCGTCTCGGCGTGAAGCGTTTCGGCGACCAGGCGGTCGTGGCCGGCAACATCATCATTCGTCAGCGCGGCACCAAATGGCATGCCGGCGTGAACGTCGGCATGGGCAAAGACCATACGCTCTTTGCCACGTCGAACGGTCGCGTCCGATTCACGACGAAGCTCGGCCGAGCTTTCGTGAACGTAGTCCCGGCCCAAGAGGCCGCAGAATAAACGGCGGATAGGGAATGTTCCCGATCCGCCGGTTCCATCGAACCGGACGGATCAAGGGAATAAGAACCCTAAGCGGGTTTCCCGAAGGTCAAGCGAGGGGGAGATGGGACCAAAGCCCATCTCCCCCTTTCGTTTGCGCCGACGGAGAGACCAAGATGTTCCCCGAATTGACGAGAGACGACGTCTTCCGGCTCGAGACCAGGCGGCTGTGGCTGCGCTGGCCGCGGATCGCCGACGCCACCGCGATTCTGCGCCTCGCCGGCGAGAAGGCAGTCGCCGAGATGACCGCATCGATCCCGCATCCCTATCCGACCCAGGCGGTCGACCCCTTCGTCTTCGCGACGCGCAAGGGCAATGCGCTCGGCGAGCATCTCGTGCTGGCGATCACCCCGCGCGAGAAGCCGAACGAACTGATCGGCATGATCGGCGCGCACAAGCAGGCGAGCGGGCGGCCCTTCATCGGCTACTGGCTCGGCACGCCGCACTGGAACAAGGGCTATGCCACCGAGGCGGTGCAGGCGCTGATCGACACCATGTTCTCGCTGGTCGAGATCGATGCGATCGAGGCCGACACCCGCGTCATCAACCCGGCCTCGCGCCGGGTGCTGGAGAAGAGCGGCTTCCGGCAGGAAGGCTCCTTCCTGAAGTCGCTGCCGGCGCGTGGCGGGCTGTTCCCTTGCGAACAGTACCGGCTCGACCGCTCGACCTGGTCGGCGCTGAAGAGCTGGAGTGCCTCGGGTTGGGCGCCGCTGCCGGCGGACGAACAGCAGCAGCAGGCTGAACGCTTCAGCGAAGAACCCTGCATGGCCTGAAATATGCGCGGGCCCGCCTGATGGTGGGCCCGTTTCTGTGCGCAACGGATTGCCCCGCCCGGCGCATCCGACTACCTAGCGATCATGAAATTCCTCGACCAAGCCAAGATCTATGTGAAAGCCGGTGACGGCGGCGCCGGCTGCGTCTCGTTCCGGCGCGAGAAGTTCATCGAGTTCGGCGGGCCCAATGGCGGCGATGGCGGACGCGGCGGCGACGTCGTGGTCGAATGCGTCCAGGGCCTGAACACGCTGATCGACTTCCGCTTCCAGCAGCATTTCAAGGCCCGGATCGGCGAGCACGGCATGGGCAAGGACCGGCACGGCGCCAACGGCCCGGCGATCGTGCTCAAGGTCCCGCCGGGCACCGAGATCCTCGACGAGGACGGCGAGACGCTGATCGCCGACCTGACCGAGCCCGGCCAGCGCTTCGTGCTGTGCAAGGGCGGCAATGGCGGCTTCGGCAACGCCTATTTCAAGACCGCGACCAACCAGGCACCGCGCCATGCCAATCCCGGCCTGCAGGGCGAGGAGCGCTGGGTCTGGCTCCGCCTCAAGCTGATCGCCGACGCCGGCCTTGTCGGCCTGCCCAATGCCGGCAAGTCGACTTTCCTCGCCACGGTGACGGCGGCGAAGCCGAAGATCGCAGACTACCCCTTCACCACGCTCCATCCCGGCCTCGGCGTCGTCCGCGTCGATGCGCGCGAGATGGTGCTTGCCGACATCCCCGGGCTGATCGAGGGCGCGCATGAGGGCCATGGCCTCGGCGACCGCTTCCTCGGCCATATCGAGCGCTGCCGCGTGCTGCTGCATCTCGTCGAGGGCACCAGCGAGCATGCCGGCAAGGCCTACAAGACCGTGCGCAAGGAACTCGCCGCCTATGGCGCCGATCTCGACGAGAAGCCGGAGATCGTCGCGCTCTCCAAGGTCGACGCGCTGACGCCGGAGGTGCGCAAGGAACAGCTCGCTCGGCTGAAGCGCGCCTGCGGCCGCACGCCGATCGCGCTGTCGGCTGCGTCCGGTGAAGGTGTTGAGGCCGCACTGCGCGCCGTCTTCGCTGTGGTCGAGGAGGCGCGTGCGCAGGAGGTCAAGGACGACGCCCCGGCTGAGGAGACCGGCTGGCATCCTTGACAGCCGTTCACAACTTCGGCTTGCGCAGCGTCCGATCCTGGTCTTGAAGTCGGCGATTGCCTGCTCTTCGGACTTGTCCCGCCATGCTGAGACGACTGACCGCCCTCGCCTTCTCCGCTGCGCTCCTGGCCGGCACCGCGCTCGCCCAGGCGCCGGCGCAGCGCCCTGCCCAGCGGCCACCTGGCCAGGCGCAGGCGACGCCGGCCCCCGGCGCCGTCTCCCCGCCTGACAACACCACCGCGAGCTATGGCGACTGGGTGCTGCGCTGCCAGCAGAGCGTCGCCGCCCGCGTCTGCGAAATCGTCCAGACCCTGGAGCAGCAGGGACAGCGCGGCCCGATCGCGCTCGTCGCCATCGGCAGGCCGGTCAAGGACGAGCCCATCAAGCTGGTGATCCAGGTGCCGCCGAACCTCGCGCTCGGCGACAAGGTCAGCATCCGCGTGGTCGTCGCCGACAAGGACGAGGCGGTCGCCGTCTTCCAGCGCTGCCTGCCTGCCGGCTGCTTCGCCGAGGCCACGCTGAGCGACGACACACTCAAGCGCTGGCGCGGCTTCGGTGAGGCCGGCCAGATGCGCTATCTCGACGCCGGCAGGCGCGAGGTCGCGCTGCCGCTCTCCTTCCGCGGCTTCCAGGCCGCGGCCGAGGCGCTGCAGCGCGAGCCCTGAAGGGCGTCAATGCGCCCCTGAAGGCCGCGCATCGCGCAAGGTCGTCAGCGCCACCGCGAGGCAGAAGACCATGCCGGCGATCGCGATCAACGCGACCGCGTGGAAACCGGTCATGAAGGCTTCGCGCGCCGCCTGGAGCAGATGCGCCGACTGATCCGGCGCCAGCTTCTCGGCCGCCGCCAGCGCGCCGCCGAGCGTCGAGCGCGCCGGTGCCAGCGCCGCGCCGTCCACCCCCGCGACCGAGAGGCCAGCCATGCTCTGGCGATAGAGCGCCGTACCGAGGCTGCCGAAGACGGCGATGCCGAGCGCGCCGCCGAGCTCGATGCTGGTCTCCGACATCGCCGAGGCCGCACCCGCCCGCTCCTGCGGCGCCGAGCCGACCACGATCCCGGTCGTCAGCGCGACCACCGGCGTGAAGCCGATCGAGAACACGATCGACGACGCGACGATCTGGACGAGCGTCGGCGCGAAAGCGAGCCAGGCGAAGCCGAGCCCCGAGAGCACCATGCCACCCGCCATCAGCGTCGCCGGCTTGAAGCGCACCGTCAGCGGCGTCACGGCGAAGGAGGCGAGCGTGAAGGCGACCGCCGACGGCAGCGACCAGATGCCCGCTTCCAGCGGCGTCAGCCCGGCGACGAGCTGAAGATACTGCGCCATGAAGATGAAGCTACCGAACATCACCATGATGCCGGCGAGGTTGATCGCCAGCGCCGCGCGGAAGGCCGGGATACCGAACAGGGTGAGATCGACCATCGGATCGGCGAGCTGCGTCTGCCGGCGCGCGAACATCACGCCGAGCACGAGGCCGGCGACGATGCAGCCGACGGCGGAGACCGAGAGCCCGAACTCGGCCCAGTGCTTGATGCCATAGATCACCGGCAGGATCGTCGCCAGCGAGAGCAAGGCGCTGGCGAGGTCAAGCCGGCCGGCCTGCGGCGCCTTGTATTCCGGCAGCAGGATCGGGCCGATCACCAGCAGCACCAGCATCGGCGGCACCGCGATCAGGAAGACCGACCCCCACCAGAAATACTCGATCAGCGCGCCGCCGATCAGCGGGCCGATCACGGCGCCGGCCGAGAAGCTGGCGATCCACATCGAGATCGCGAAGGTGCGCTCGGTCTCGTCCTCGAACATCACCGCGATCAGCGACAGCGTCGAGGGCGCCAGCGTCGCGCCGGCGATGCCGAGCAGCGCCCGCATCACGATCAGCATCTCGGTGCTGGTCGAGAAGGCCGCCACGGTCGAGGCGACACCGAAGGCGGCCGCGCCGATCAGCAGCAGCTTGCGCCGGCCGATCCGGTCGCCGAGCGTGCCCATCGTCATCAGGAAGCCGGCGACCATGAAGCCGTAGATGTCGATGATCCAGAGCAGTTCGCCCGCCGTGGGCTTGAGCTCGCGCGTCAGCGTCGGGACCGCCAGGTTCAGCACCGTCAGGTCCATCGAATAGATCATGCAGGGGAAGGCAATCGCGATCAGGCCAAGCCATTCGCGGCGGGTAGCCTTGCGCGCCGGCACAGCGGCGGTCGTCGTAGTCGTCACGGTCAAATCTCGTCGGTTTTTGAGCGGCGACACTGCCAACAGAATGTGGCAGCTCCTGTCAGCAACTGCCTGCCGCACGCGCATGCCCGGCATGCTTGCATAGAGACCGGCGCGCGACCTTTGGGCTATGCCGGCCGCGCCCGCCGCAGCAGCAGCGTGTCATGCCCTGAGAAGCTGACGAGGCGCTCGTCACGGAAGCCGAAGCGTCGCGCCAGCCGCAGCGAGGGCTCGTTCTCCGGCGCGATCAGGCAGATGGAGTTGCCGTGCGCGCCTTGCCGGTCGAGCCAGGCGAGCGCGGCGGTGAGAGCCTCACTCGCGAATCCGCGTCCATGCGCCCAGCTCGCCAACACCCAGCCGGCTTCGGGGATGCCGCGGATCGACGGCTCGATCGCCCGGTGGAAATCGGCGAAGCCGAGATCACCGACGAAGCGTCCGCTCGCCTTCTCGGTCAGAGCCCAATAGCCATAGCCGAGCAGCGGCCAGAGCCCGCGATAGCGCAGCAGCCGCATCCAGGCCTCCTGCGCGCTCGAGGGCTGGCCGATATGATGCACCACCGCGGCATCGCCCCACATCTCGCAGAGCGGCTCGAACTGCTCGACGCCGTGCAGGTCGAGGATGAGGCGTTCGGTCTCCAGGCGCATCGATCACCCCTCCGCGAATTGCAGCCGGTAGAGCCGCGCATAGGAGCCGTCGCGAGCGATCAGCCCGTCATGGTCGCCGATCTCGATCACCTTGCCCTCGTCGAGCACGACGATCTGGTCGGCCTCGCGCACGGTCGAGAGCCGGTGCGCGATGACGAGCGTGGTCCGGCCCTTCATCAGCTCGGCCAGTGCTTCCTGCACCAGTCGCTCCGACTGGGTGTCGAGCGCCGAGGTCGCCTCGTCGAGCAACAGGATCGGCGCATCCTTGAGGATGGCGCGGGCGATGGCGAGGCGCTGGCGCTCGCCGCCGGAGAGCCGAGAGCCGCGCTCGCCGACGCGGGTGTCGTAGCCATCCGGCATCGCCATGATGAAGTCGTGCGCCGCCGCCGCCTTGGCCGCCGCGACAATGTCGGCCTCGCTCGCGCCGGGGCGGCCGAAGCCGATATTGGCGCGCACCGTGTCGTCGAACAGCACCACATCCTGGCTGACCACGCCGATCTGGCCGCGCAGGCTGCGCAGGTTCACGTCGCGGATGTCCTGCCCGTCGATCTCGACCTTGCCTTCAGTGGGGTCGTAAAGCCGCGGCACCAGCGCCAGCATGGTCGACTTGCCCGAGCCGGAGCGGCCGACCAGCGCTGTGGTCTTGCCGGCCTCGACCACGAGATCGATGCCTTCCAGCCCGCGCTGGTCGTCGCGATAGCGGAAGCGCAGCTCGCGGAAGGCGATCTCGCCGCCATTCACCGCCAACGGCTTGGCGTCCGGGCGCTGCGTGATCAGCGGCTTCTCGTCGATCAGCGCGTAATAGCGCTTCAGCGAGGCACCGGCCTCCTGGACGATGGCGTTGAGGTTGCCCAGCGAGCGCATCGGCTGCGCCGCGAGCAGCAGCGCCGAGACATAGCCGGTGAAGTCGCCGACGGTGGAGCCGCCCGAAGTGATGCGCACGCCGATCGCGGCGAGCACGCCGGCGACCGCGATGCCACCGCCGACCTCGAGCAACGGATCGAGCCGGCCGCGCGCATTCGCCGCCTTCATCTTCAGCGCCCGGATCGTCTCGAAGGCGGAAGCCGCACGCTCCTTCAGGTAAGGCTCGAGCGAATCGGTCTTGGCGACGCGGGCGCCCTGCAGGCTCTCGGTGACCAGGCTCGCCATGATGCCGGTCTGCTCCTGCTGCGAGGCCGCCATCCGGCGCAGCTTCTTGCCGATCCGACCGATCGGCTGGGCGACGACCGGCGCGATCAACAGGACCACCGCCGTCATCTTCCAGTCGATCCAGAGCATGGCACCGACCAGCGCGATCGCCGTCATCACGTCGCGGATAGCGATGTTGACCAGCCGGGTCAGCGCCTCCTTGACGAAGGTGAAGTCGGTGGTGAAACGCTGGGTGAGCGAGGCGGGATTCTCTCTTTGAAGCTGCGCCAGGTCGGCATCGATCAGATGGTCGTAGAGCGCGCACTGCATGTCGGCTTCGATCCGGCTGACGACGCTGTTGGTCATCACCGTCTGCGCGAGCAGCGAGAAGCCCTTGATCGCGGTGACGATGACGACCACCACGGCGACCGCGTTGACGACGCCGATCTCGAAAGAAATCGATTTCGAGACAAGCCGCTCCATGCGCCGCACGAAGCCGGTCGCCTCGGCGCCGATCGGATCGGCGAACGCGTCGAAAGCGGCCTTGATGAGCAGCGGATAGAAGCTCGTCGTCGCCGCGATGACCACGACGAGGGCGAGGATGGTGAGCATTTGCGGCAGGTATTGCCGCCCTCGCTCGCGCCAGACACGGGCGAAGAGAGCAAGGGTATCGTCGGTGACGCGGCCGATCTTCATGGCGCGCGGCCTAACATGGCGGACGGTGCCGCGCCACTGCCGGTCTTGCTCCGGACACGAAGCTGACGTCCGATGGCCGGGATCTGATTCCCCACCCATGAGCAGCCATGCCCCTCCCCCCTCCGGCTCGGCCGGGACAGGCGTTCGCCGACATCGACACCCCCGCCTTGCTGATCGATCTCGACGCCTTCGAGCGCAACCTCGTCACCATGGCCGCCATCGCCGAGGCGACGGGCGTCCGCCTGCGGCCGCACGCCAAGACGCATAAGAGCCCCGAGATCGCCTTGCGGCAGATCGCCCATGGCGCGGTCGGTCAATGCTGCCAGAAGGTCGGCGAAGCCGAGATTCTCGTCGCAGGCGGCGTGACCGACAT
>Ga0102589_1002303_pt1 | contig 22553 bp, 20 predicted proteins | sample AraplaMF_Col_mLB_FD_76858 | JGI IMG/M metagenome (GOLD analysis project Ga0102589, IMG submission 76858) | Arabidopsis root microbial communities from the University of North Carolina, USA - plate scrape MF_Col_mLB | ecosystem: Host-associated > Plants > Roots > Endosphere | place: USA... | reverse complement strand
AGAAATTCAACAAATTTTATCGTATCAGCGTGTCACAGACTTCTCGGACCATGAGGATATCGACTACTACAACAACTTGCTCATTGATAAAAAGATCCAGCTGATCAAGAAAAAAGAAGACATATCAAAAGCTATCCAATTGATTGAAAAAGCGGTTCAAACTAGCTCACCTTCATCCAAAGAAGAGAATCTTACAGGGATCCCGCTTTCCTTTGTAAATCTGCTCTATTGTCCGAAGTGTCACATTCCACTTGAAATGAAAGATGTAACGATTAAAAAAGTCTACATTCAAACAGGAAGTTTAACTTGTACTTGTGGATACGAGGCAGCTATCGAGGAAGGTATTATCATTACCTCAAACTTGTACGAGACGTCTCCTTATCCATCTTATTTTTACGATAAAGAAACGATTAAAGAGATCAATCCCAAAATGATTAACTTATTTGAAAAAAGTAATTTTTGGTTCCAAAAAGTTCTACAAAATGTAGATTTGAAAAACAAATTAATCGTGGAAACGAACGTTGACGCTTTTGTGTCACTACCCAAATATATCGATGGTCTTGAAACGAGCGCATCCTATGTATTCAGTGGCTATTCACTTGCGATGCTCAAGAAGGTTAGAAAAAGAATTGAGCGTATGAATCCGAAGCCAAACGTCCTTTATATTTTGAATTCTGATTTAAATTTGCCATTGAAACCGCTTAGCATCGATATTTTTGTGGATAGTTTTACAGCAACTGATTTTTCACTGCTCAATCCGCAGTTCCCAACTCACGTTCTAAAAAACTATTTCCATAGCAGTTCAACAATTGTTGGCGGGTATTCCTATTATGATAGCTCAGCCAAATCCTTAAAAAATATTTCAGCCTTATATCCAAATTCTAACGAGCATATTTTATATCCAAAATACTTAGAAGAAAATTTATCTGTCAACGAGTTTCAAATCACCCAAAGTGAAAATATCGGTTACTGTACAGATCCAGGACCCTATTTTGATTATCATGTAATAGGCGAAAAATTCCACATGCTAATGTATTTGGCTAGTACAAAAAAATAGCGCACAAAAAGAGACTGTCCGAAAAGCAGGCTAGTTCACGGATGAGACAGCCCCCTTGTAGCTAAAATCATGATTAATCTAAAAAATGGTAGCGCAGGCATAAGCACCCGTGCTACCATTTTCGATTTGATCTATTTGCTATTCTTAAGCAAATTATAGGCAAGTGAAATTAAAAAGACACTTTCCTCCCCTCAGTTTTTCGTTTCCGACAAGACTTTTCATCGTGCAGCAGGGATTTTTTGCAATTTGTTGTATTTCATAGTTATATAGAGAATATACAAACTACATATTTAGAGAGGACATGATTATGACAGAATTTAAGAATAGAATAGATGTACCTAATCAGGAAAAATGGGATTTAACAGCCATTTATAAAACAATTGAAGACTGGAAAAACGACTATGAAAAAATCGAAATTTTAACAGAGAACTTAAAAGAATTCAATGGAAATATCCATGATGGCCAAAGTTTACTTACTTATCTTACAAAAAGTGAAGAAGTATCAAGTTTGTTCAGTCTCGTTTATGCATATGCAAGGCTTCAAGCTGACCTTGATACACGCGATATGGAAGCTCAGTCTCTTGTAGACAAAGCATCACAATTACATGTTAAAATAAGCGCCACTCGTTCCTTCTTTTCACCGTTCTTACTTAGTATCGATGAGAAAACATTACATTCTTATATAGAAGAAAATGAAGGCTTACATTATTATAAAGAGGATTTATTTGAATTATATCGCTATAAAAACCATGTCTTAAATAAAGATAAAGAAGAGATTTTATCCCAAATGGGTGAAGCCCTCTCTGCTCCTCAACATACATATGGAATGATAAATAACGCAGACATTACATTTGGAGAAGTTACAACTGAAAATGGGGATAAAGTGAACTTAACTCGCGGGATGTACTCAAAATTAATAAAAGATGAACATAGAGATACGAGGAAGGAAGCTTATAAAGCCTACTATCAACCCTACGTTCAACTAAAAAACTCTATAGCTTCTACTTTAGCAGCAGCTATAAAAAACAATGTTACCATTTCAAAAATTAGAAACTATCCTTCTGCTTTAGAAAAATCTTTATTTGGTGATATGGTTCCAAAGGAAGTATATGATACTTTAATTGATACGACTAAAAGAAATATTAAATCTCTTCATACGTATAATCATTTACGAAAAGAAAAATTGCAGCTAGATGAATTAAGACAGTATGACTTAAATGTTGATTTAGTAAAAGGCGTAAAACAAGATATTCCATATGATGAAGCATTTGAAATGATGCTTACTTCCCTTTCTCCACTCGGTGAAGAATATCTTCAAACACTTCGAGGTTTTAAAGACAAACGCTACATAGATGTAAGAGAATTACCTGGTAAACGTTCTGGTGCCTATAATTTTGGCGTATATGGTGTTCATCCGTTTATCCTTTTAAATCATAATGATGACTTAAATAGTCTCTTTACGCTTACTCATGAATGTGGACATGGTATGCATACATATTATTCACATAGTTTCCAGCCGAGAATTTCCGCTCACTATTCAATTTTTGTAGCCGAAGTAGCTTCAACAGTAAATGAAGTACTGCTCATTCACCATTTATTAAAAGAAGCAAAAGATATAGACGTACGCAAACATTTAATCAATCACTTTATCGACCAGTTTAAAGGAACTTTCTTTACACAAGTTATGTTTGCTGAATTTGAAAAGATTACGCACGAAATGGCAGAACAAGGTAAGCCACTAAATGCTCAAGCATTCAATGATGTTTATGAGAAATTATTTAGAGAATACAACGGGGACACTCTCGTATTCGATGAAGAAGTAAAATATGGATGGTCTAGAATCCCTCATTTTTACCGACCATTTTACGTTTATAAATACGCTACCGGATTTGCTTCCGCAATTCAAATCGCAGAGCAACTTTTAAGCGGTGATCCTACCGCTCAGAAAAATTATATCGATTTCTTAAAAGGCGGAAGTTCAGATTATCCACTGAACCTTTTAAAGAAAGCCGGTGTCGATTTAACAACATCAAAACCTATTGAAAGTGCATTAGATCGTTTTAGTAAACTAGTTGAAGAATTTTCGTCATTTTAACAAAAAGAGCCTCTTATGCTAGAGGCTTTTTCAAATTTATTTTCCTTCTAATAAATCTTTTGCCTCCTTTCAAAATTCCTGATTACATACATCACTCATTCCATTTTGGACATTCAAGAAAAGAATGTTCAAAATTTGTTTATCCCAATTGAAATTTATTAAATGTATTTTATTTAACTAATGCACCATAAAGCAAGTGATACAAGTCCTCCCTCGATAAATGAATCACCCACCTCAGTTTCCTAATGTAATGAGTCTTCTTCACTATCTATTAAAAAGGCTACTGTATTCCTTGAACGAGACGTACTCTTATTAGAAAAAAATTAAGCACCTACAAAGTCAGGGCCAAAAGCTAGAAACTGCAATTAAACAAGTGCTGAGCAAGCAAAAGCATGTCCCACTCACCCCACAGAACACCCTTCACTCATAGATATAGATTTGAACATGGAAAAAGTACAATTGAAAAAAGAATTGTTAGAGGCAATCAAGCAGGAGTTTTTAGTAGTAAGCAACGTATTTTGCAAAGATTAGAAGAACGAGATCAAGTGCTGATGCAACATATACGAGAGGTACAAAAAAGTTAATATAGGTTAATAAACAAGCACTTTTTCTATTAAAACATAAAATAATATATCTCTTATTCGAAGGGAGGTATAAAAATGAGTTGGAGTAGTGACTGTTCGAAGCGTCGTAATGATTCTTGTAAATGTGAGCACCGTAGCGATTCGTGGAAAGATAAACACGACAGTGATTCTTGTAAGTGTAAACGTCATAGTGATAGTGGTTCTTGTAGATGTAAGAGAGAACATCGTCGTAGATGTTGTTTCATTTGTTTTCATTGTGATTGCAAACATTGATAAAATAGTTCCTCGTTTTTAGTTTTTGGTAAGAAATCATATAAAAAGCTTATCCTTTGTAAGAAAGGTTAGGCTTTTTATATTTGCTACTAATTGCGCTATGTTAACCTTATATGGATTTTTATTTATAACATTTTTTTTAACTCTTCATTCTTTCTTAAATTTTATCGGACACAGTTCTTTTCTATTACCTTGTTTTTTCTTATTCCTCAACTAGAGGCACTTACATTTCACCATGAACTACATAAATGAATATCCGAAAAAAACTTTATACAATTTTAAATGATGAAATACGTTTTAGTTCCACTCATAAAAGTGCTACTATAGATATCAGAACGACTTAATAAAACCAATGATTGATACGTTTTTTATTCATTGATTACAGAGGAAATGCACATAATTATAGATGAATCCAAGAAAGGTTTGTAAAAAACTAGTTTTAAAAATAAAACAACAAAAGGAGATACAATGGAAAAGAAAAAAGAACTAAAAGAAGCTGGATGGAATTTTGACAACAGTTATGCTCGTCTACCAGAGCCATTTTTCGCCAATCTCTCTCCAACACCCGTACGTTCACCAAAGTTAGTCATTCTAAATGATTCTTTGGCAACATCTTTAGGGTTAAGCATAGAGGAACTTAAAAACGAAGAAGGCTTAGCAATGCTTGCCGGCAACAAAGTTCCCGGAGGTGCTTCTCCCCTTGCTCAAGCATACGCTGGGCATCAATTTGGACACTTTAATATGCTGGGGGACGGACGTGCTCTACTAATTAGCGAGCATATTTCTCCTTCAGGTAAGAGGTTTGATATTCAGCTAAAAGGTTCTGGTCGAACACCATACTCCCGCCGAGGGGATGGCCGCGCGGCACTTGGACCCATGCTGCGTGAATATATCATAAGTGAGGCAATGCATGCGCTTGGTATTCCTACTACCCGTAGTTTGGCTGTAGTTTCAACAGGTGAGTTAATCATTCGCGAAACTGCCTTGCCAGGTGCAATTTTGACACGTGTAGCTAGCAGTCATATACGCGTCGGCACGTTTCAATACGCAGCAGCTAGCTGCTCAGTTGAGGAACTTAAAACTTTAGCTGATTATACAATTAAGCGTCACTTTCCAGCTATTCAATCGCAGGAAAATCCATATTTAGCGCTACTTGAAGAAGTGCTGAAGCAACAAGCCAGCCTAATTGCAAAATGGCAACTCGTTGGTTTTATCCACGGGGTGATGAATACCGACAATATGACCATTAGTGGAGAAACCATCGATTACGGTCCTTGTGCCTTTATGGACGAATATAATCCAGCAACCGTATTTAGTTCCATTGATACACAAGGCCGATATGCCTATGGTAACCAGCCTTATATAGGTGTTTGGAATCTTGCCCGATTTGCGGAATCTTTATTACCACTCCTACATACAGATTTGGAACAAGCGACCCAAATAGCTCAAGATAGCCTTTCAAAATTTGGTGCTCTATATGAACAACATTGGCTAACTGGAATGAGAGCGAAAATAGGTATATGTAATGAAGAAGCAGAAGATAAAGTCCTTATTGATGAACTCCTTAAGATGATGGAGAAATATCGCGCAGATTATACGAATACCTTCCTTGCTTTAACTTTTGATACAAATGAAGATACCGATTTGTTTAACAGCACAGAGTTTACTCAGTGGAAGAAAAAATGGCAAGCAAGACTAGGCAGACAGCAGGAATCAAAATCTTCTTCACATCAGTTGATGCGAGACAATAATCCTGCGGTAATTCCACGAAATCATCGTGTGGAAGAGGCGCTAGAGGCCGCAGTAAAACAAGGGGATTATAGTGTGACGGAACGACTGCTCGCGGTTCTTTCAACCCCTTACGCACATTCACCTGAACAATGTGAATACGCTACATTGCCTGCGCCTTCATCCCGTCCTTATCGAACTTTTTGTGGTACGTGAGAAAACATGCAGTCAACACCTTTTCATGATTTACTGTTTATATAACATAATGCTCCTCCTTCACTTGAAGGGGGAGCATTTCTTTCACATGATTCGTATAAAGTGAAGCTTTAATCAGTTGTTTTTTTCATTCCCCACTAGTTATTAGTAGAACCATTCCCTATTCTTTCATTTTAAAGATCTTATTCGGATTCAGAATGTTTTTCGGATCAAGAGCTTGTTTTATATTTTTCATCACAAGAAGTGCTGCCCCATGCTCTTTTTCTTGATATTTTCGTTTACCAATTCCTACCCCATGTTCACCTGTACATGTTCCACCGCGTTCAAGAGCATACATTACAATTTTTTCATTTGCCGCTTCTGTTTTATGCACTTCTTCTGTATCATTAGGATTCACCATTAATAGAACATGAAAATTCCCATCTCCGACATGTCCAAGTACTCCCCCAACAATTCCCATTGCATCTAAAGTCTCTTTGGCATACTGTATTGCATTTGCTAACTCTGAAATTGGCACACAAACGTCCATACTCATCAGTTTTTTCCCTGGATGGCTATGAACATATGCATACGCTAAGTTGTGCCTTGCTTCCCATAATTTATTTCTTGCTGCCGTTTCTGTTTCAAATGAAATAGCATTACATTTATGATCTTTCATAATCTCTTTTGTAAATTCAACATCCTGTTTTAATCCTGCTTCATTCCCATGAAACTCTAAAAATAAAGTTGGCTCTTCTCTATAATTTGTTTCACTATAAAGATTAACTTGTTTCATTGAAAGTTCATCAACAAGTTCAATCCGTGCGATCGGAATGCCAGCTTGTAAAATATCAATCACAGCTTCTACAGCATCATTTACTGCCGGAAAAGATGCTCTTGCTGCCATCGTATGCTCAGGTATTCCATACACTTTTAATGTCAATTCCGTAAAACAACCAAGTGTTCCTTCTGATCCAACGAAAATACCATTTAAATGATAGCCAGATGATGACTTTGCCGCTAAAGTCCCTGTGTGTATAATTGTCCCATCTGCCAGTACCACTTCTAAATCACGAACTTGATCACGCATCACACCATACTTTACTGAAGTCGTTCCACTTGCATTTGTAGCAGCCATTCCTCCTAGCGTAGCATCGGCTCCTGGGTCTACACTAAAAAACAACCCATGCTTTTTCAACTCTTTATTGAGCTGCGAACGAGTCACACCCGGTTGAACTTTAACCAGAAAATCATTTTCTCTTACCTCTAGCACTTGATTCATAAGTGAGAAATCTATTGTAATCCCGTTTTCATATGGAATCACATGCCCTTCCAAACTTGATCCTACTCCAAATGGTACAACGGGTGCTTGGTACTTGTTCGCTAGTTTTATTATTTCACTAACCTCTTTTGTCGTTGTTGGAAATACGACAACATCTGGTAAACTACTAGCATGATAAGATTCATCTTTACTGTGCAATTCTCTCACCGTTTCATTTACTACTACTTGCGTTTCAGGAAGTACCTCTTTTAAGGCAATTATCAAATTTGCAGTTTCAGCTTTCATTTTATTCTCTCCCATCATTTTGTTACAGATTTGATATACAATTTAAGATCGTTTTATAATGATTCATCTGATGAACTATTCCATACATGGTAATCTGAAAAATCAAATAATTCAAGTCTTAATTCGGAAACAATTTAAATTTCGAAATTTCTCTTTTCTTGTTAGGAGATTACTAAAATTATCCAGAGTTAATGTTTGTAACATCAAGAAATTTTGTTTATATTCAAATTAACCTGAATTTAACAATAGACATACAGGATAAATATCATTTATGGGGGAATTAGACGTGCAATTACCAACCTTTAAATATAATCCGAACTCATTAGAATTAGGGATTATAAAAAAAGAACTTACGACTTGTTGTGTTTGCAAAAACGAACGTGAATATGTTTATAGTGGTCCTTTCTATTCCATAGAAAATGTAGAAAGCATCTGCCCTTGGTGTATCGCTAATGGAAATGCAGCTAAAAAATTTGATGGCGAATTTCAAGATTCATACTCTTGTGATGAAGTAAACGATGAAGAAAAATTAAAGGAACTTATCCATAGAACACCTGGATATCGCGGATGGCAACAGGAATACTGGCTAGGACATTGCAATGATTTTTGTGCATTCATTGGATATGTAGAATGGAAAGAAATCGCTCATTTAGAGAATGAATTACAACAAGACTTAGTTGAATTTACGGAGTATTATGGACTTAGTTTACAAGATTTTCAGTATTCATTGGGGCATCAAGGTAGTTTTCAAGGATATCTTTTCAAGTGTTTACACTGCGGTATACACCGTTTACATGTAGATTGCACCTAATATATCAATGTGCGACAACTGTATTCACATCGTAATACTTTATACCAATAGCGCATTTCGTTTCATTTTTCTATAATGATACAAAGCAACAATGAATACAACTTCTTCCTACCATCAAAAAACGAAAAAGAGTCCACTTGTATTGGACTCTTTTGTATATATGTGAAAAGATTTTGAAGTTCCTTTTCCATTTCTTCATGTATATCTTGATTTGCAGCAATAATTCCAAAAGCACCCCAATTAAACATGCAAACCTTTCTCTTTGAAATAACTTAACATTTTCCGGTAATTCTCACCATACTTCTCCTGAAATTCTTTTCCAAAATCTTCTTCAATGTGTTGCATCATCATATCATGGTAAAAAGCGTTTTTTATTACTTCAATTACTGCTGGATGGCTCGTCTCTAATGCAGATGGCTTCATATCTCCTTTGAAACTACCAATTAAAGCTGAACTAGAATCACAGAGAATAGAAAACTTCCTTTCATCCACAGGCCATTCTTCGTCCCTATAATGCTGGAATACATGTTTAAGAGGTGTTTTACATGCTCCCATTGTAATTAATATGACACTAACCCCTTTACATTCAGCTACAAGTAACGCTTCCTCTATATGGTGTAAATCTTCTGACCAAACATCTACAACTATAGATGTTTCTGCATTTGCAATAACGCGACGTGCAGCATTATCTAACGCATTGCTTCCTTGCCAATTATAAAAAGCAGATGCAGGTCTAGGCGGATTTTTTAATTGATTAATAAGAGCCTTCGAAGTTTGTTCAAATTCAGTCTGAACAAGGCGAATTAATTGCTTAATTGGAACAGCATTATAAAGTACTGTCTCCCCTTCTATACTACGGCAAGCTCCTTTGTCCGTTAATGATCGTAATGCAGCATATACATTTGTTCTTGATACAGATACCCGTTTTGCAACTTCATAGCCGGACAACTCTGTCTCTTCATGTAACGTCAAATAACACCTTGCTTCTAAATCAGACAAACCTATTTTTTTTAGTAAATCAATCATGGGAGACCTCCTATCTTAACACTTGAATGGGATGCATATCTTAAGTGGTATTTATCAATACTCCTAAAAAGTGTATTACCCTTAGTTTAAACGAAAATCAACAAAATTTCATCTGTTTATTCTTGTTAATTAACATTTGTACAAGAACAAGAAAGTCTAAACTAGAATTTTATAGATTTACAAAATTCTACCCATGTAGCCTTAGGTTAAATCAAATAAATAAATTTGAAAGAAGATAACTCCTTTAAAGAAAAATCCCCAAAAGTTCTTGTTTTTGGGGATTAGATGAATTATACGTATACATGTTTCAACACTTACTTCATTTCCAGCTTAATATTAATCTGAACGAACTTCTTTTACTTGTTGTTCTGCATCTCCAACATTGGAAGCATAACCTAATTCTAACAATAGTCCAGTTACCACTGTACCAGTGCGATTACGCCATCTCACCTAATCGATTAAACGCTTCAAATTAGATAAAAAATAGCCACAATCTGTTTATGAAAAGATTGTGGCTACTTTGAGTGGACCCAAAAAGGTTTTATGCTAATCTATTTCTTCGCATCTTTCATGCTATAATAGCCTAAATTAATCACAATTAAGAAATAACCACCCATAATTCCAGCAGCAAATGTCCACATGACACTATGATGTTCAATCTCATACATAATAATCGCACCGAGTATCGCTGCTGCAAACCGATTCATCATACCAAGCGTTGGTGCTTTTACTTTTTTTACAATGCTATCTCCAAACTTTTCAATACGCCTTCCTAAAATCCAAACACAATACATACTAACAAGCAAGCCAATGCTTGCACCTAAAAAATGGGACGAGAAAGGCGTCATAACCCATCCTAATAACATCGCGCCTAGCAAATAATATATTTGTATATTAAATGCTCTTAGTGCCATACGAATCATGCTGTGCTCCTTTACCTGCTTCATTGTATTTACATATCAACAACTACAGCTACTACTATTAAAAAAATACATATATCCCTATTGTTTTTCTAATATATAAGTCACGTGAAATAAAGAACTGACCGCTTCTATCCAGTGCCGGATACTCTCTTCCACACAAAAAAAGGATGATTTTATGTCACCTTTTTATTTTATATCTATATTCAATAACATGGGGTTTCTGTACAAAACAACATGTTATCCCTTAACGTACAAGTTTTCGCTTTTGATAACGTGACCTCTAGAATGAGATAACCGCAAAACATCGTCATAACTGTCTTAAATGATTTTAGAGTTAGCTTTTCCAGTTAGAATCTTTTCGATAATTTCATACATTCTTATTCATGAATAACTCCTATAACCCTGCCGAACGTAATAAAAACGAAACACCATAAAAATGCGCCGATAGCAGCGAACAAAATATAAGTTTTCAACTTCATTTTGCTAATCCCCGAAAGGTAACAGGTTATATGTCTGACACCTGGAATGAAATACCCAAAAATAAGAGAATAGGATCCATATTTCCCCATCCACTTTTCAACTTTAATTATTCTCTTTTCCTTCAAACCGATCCATTTCCCATATTTCTCAATAAAAGGACGACCTGCCTTTTTGCCGATCATATAACTGATCAACATACCCAACAACGCTCCTACAAAACTGACTAAAATGGCAAGCTCATAATTCAGGACATTAATATTCGTAAAGTAACCTACGACTGTCATCATGACTTCATCAGGGATTGGTATTCCTACAATCCCAAGAACAAGCATCAAAAAAATAGCGAGGTAACCATAGTCTGCTATAACCTGCTGTACTAATTCCATCTTTCAGACTCCAATTTTTTTGACATATGTTTTTTAAAATGGGGGAATTTTATTTTGCTCACCATTAAATAAGACAGTACACATGTGCCAAGGGCTATAAGAATAGGATTATTCAAAAAGCATAAAATGACGAGACACATTGCCGCAAATGGAATTGGCATTCCGATAAACGTCGGGAGCTTGCTTTGTTGAATATTAAATCTAGCAAGCCGAAGCATTCCACAAATACTGTAAGCCAGTGCACATAGCATCCCAATAGACTGCAGATCTTTTAAAGCTACACTATATGCAAGTATAGACGGAGCTATACCAAAGGTAACTAAATCCGCAAATGAGTCTAATTCTCTACCTATCTCCGAAACAGAATCAAGTTTCCGAGCAATCATGCCATCAAACAGATCAAATAACATACCTGTAATAATAAAAATCATTCCAAAATAAATATCGTGAACGAAAACTGAGTAAATAGCCAGAAGTCCACAGATAAAATTTGCTATCGTAATAATACTTGGTATATAACTCATAACATGCTTTTCCCTCTTTCAACTAACTAAGTAATGTTTCAAAAAGTTAATTAAAACTCAGTGAACATATACAACTTTTTTAATAAAAATCGCTTCATAGAAACTTTATTACTATTTGGGCTCAAGTGTCTTCTTTTTTTCTTCCAATATAATTTTATTTATTTTAATTAAGGTATCAGTCATTTGCTGCAAGGCTTCGATATCAATTTTAGAGAAGTACTTCTCAATAAGTAAATCATCTAGCTGAGACAACCGTTCTATATAATTGCTACCATTAGGACCAAGTGTAAGGAAATACTCACGTTTATTGTTAGGATTTACTTGTTTCGAAATCATATTATGCTTTTCCAATTTAGATAAAACTTGGCTAACAGCGCTTTTAGATATATTAAAAGTGGTCGCAATATTGTTCGCTGTAGTATTTTTATTTAAATTAATATAGAATATCATACTCTCTTGCTGCCCTGTAAGACCGAACTCATCCTTTAACTCCTGAGATAGTAAAATGTAGAATTCATTGTAGGCTCGATTCATTTCGTTAATTACTTCTTTATAAGATCTGGTCATAGTATTGTTCCTCCAGCCATTCTGTTATTGCATTGTGCGCCGTTTTTTGTTTCGACACATAGTTTAGTTTAGTTAACTTAACTATATTACACCTTTATGTTAGTGTAAAGGAAAATATATATCAATACTTTCATTACAAATTCATTTTAGTAACACATAAGAAGCCCCAATTATTATTAATAAAACTTTCTAGGAGAAAAAATGTATAAATCAAAAAAAGAAATATTGATATACTGATCTCTTAGTCTATCGATAGGGCTAGCACCAAAAACGCAAATTTCGTACGCTAATGAAAATTTCACAAAAAATATTTAGCTTTCTCAATTCCTACCTTTACAAGGTTTTCTACGCTACCTTTATGCTTAATAATTTTTTAAAAGATTTGTTCTGTAAAATGCATGTTTTAACTCTTGATCAGAAAAAACACTGCTATTTTATTGTTTAGATTACTTTTTTCAGAATTATAATAAAGGAGAAATTAGACGCATTAGGGATTCCATTATTCGTTTTTGAATACTACGTTTCTGAAACGATTCCCATCGAATTTCAGTTGAATAATTAAAGTCCTTTTCAAAATCACGCTTAATATCAAGAACTGTCTTAGATTCATAAAGTACGCTAATGATTTCATAATTTAGTTCAAAGCTACGGACATCCATATTTGCTGTGCCAATTGTTACAATTTCATTATCTACAAGTACAATTTTAGCGTGCATAAACCCATCTTTATAGCTGTAAATTGAAGCACCGGCTTTTAGAATAGGTGTGAAGTATGATTGAGATGCTTGATCACTAATGATTCTATCTCTCTTACCTGGATATAGAATACGGACATCTATTCCAGCCATTGCACTTAAACGTAGTAATGTTAATATTTCTTTATCCGGGATGAAGTAGGGTGTTGCAATCCAAATTGATTTCTTAGCAGAACCTATAACAGCAAGTAAAGTATTACGAATGTTTGTATCATCTGAACTCGGCCCACCTGCTACAATTTGAACAGCACCTTCTGCATGAGACTTTTCTTTACCTGGAAAGTATTTTGTATTCATAAATTGATTCCAAGAATAAGTATTTAAATCACTAGAGGCATAGAGCCAATCCTCAAGGAATATTGCTTGTAATTTGTACAATGCTTTTCCTTCTATTCGTAAGTGGCTGTCACGCCAAATTGGGAATTTTTTAGAACGACCAAGATACTCATCGCCAACGTTGAGCCCACCTGTAAAACCAATCTCTCCGTCTACAATAACAATTTTACGATGGTTACGATAATTTACTGTTTCAAGTGGACGCCATGCCGAAAGAACAGGATCAAATGCCATAACCTCAATTCCTGCATCTTTCATGGGTTGTAAGAAGCGCTTTCGTAATGAATTGCTTCCAATCCCATCATAAAGAAAGCGTACAATTACACCAGATTTTGCTTTCTTTATTAATGCATCGCGAATTTTTGTACCAATTTCATCTGCTCGATAAATATAGTATTGAATATGTATATGATGTGTAGCATTTTCAATAGCTTGTATAATGTTTGTAAATGTTTGATCCCCATTTGTTAAGAGTTTTGTTGTGGTATTATTGGCAACAGGACCGCCACCGAATTTTTGTACAACCTGTGTTAAACGAGCAGAGCGCTCACTTAATGAGGAAGTGAATGATAGATCTAGGCGTTTTTCTTCTAAAATCTCACGGAATAATTTTCTTTTCTCCTCTGAACGACGTAGATGTTTTTTTCTTCTCCAGCGGCTCCGGCCAAAAAGACAGTACAAAAGTACTCCACCAATCGGAAAAAGTGCTAATACCAAAAACCATGCTAAAGTACTTTGTGGTGAACGGTTTTCGATAAAAATAATGAAGGAAATTCCTACTATTGCGATATACCATAGTACGCGGACAAAGTTGTATAGTGAGATAATCGATGTATCTAACAGAAAGAGCACGATAGAGACAAGTGTAAACACAAATAATAATTGAACGATAGGATTTTTCATCTTGATAAAATTCACCCATTCTGTCTTAAATATAGGATTCGTATATGGAAGCTGTAATCTAACATTTCTATTAGTGTTAAATCACAGGGGTGCTGCTCTAGTCCGTCATATCATTCACATAAAATGTAATGACTTAATAAATTCGAGCTCATGAAAGCCAAAGAGATACAAGGAATTTCCCTTGTATCTTTTTGACTATGGATTTACTTCCTCTATACTGACACAGTAGATATAGAACCTTTTTGTTTATCTTTTTTGAATACAGACAGTACCATAATTATAAGAGATACAAGTCCAAGAAGCCCCATCACCTGAACATATGAGCCTATCCTGTACCCGCCAAAGAAGAAACTGCTACGAAATGCTTCTACACTGTACTTAAAAGGAGTCCAAGAATACAACCAGTGTTTTGTCACATCCGGAAGAAATTCGTGTGCCAGTGATAAGATTGGCATAGAAAAGAAGAAGAATACCATTAATATTGGTACCCCGACACGCCCAATCCAGTTGAGTACTGCACTTTGCAAAAGGAAGAACATGAAGCCAAAGAAAAGGAACAATAAGAAAATTTCTCCTTGGTTCGGTATGTTTACCTCGAGTATGGTATGAGCAATGAAAAGGATTAAACTTGCAATTACTGTCACGAAAACAGAACCTGCAAGGATCTGTGATAAGACTGATTTTCCTGTAACACGTCCGTTTGTAAACTTTTGGACAGCTATAAATAAGACTAAGGAACTGATAAGAGTAGTAATCCATAAGATTTGTGTCAGCATTATAGGAATATTTCCATTACCTGTATGTGCTTGAACTGGATGAATCAACTCCGTTTTAACAATAAATGGGCTTGCCAATAACTTTGCCTGTTCAGTTGTTAGTGTCATATTTTTTTGTGAAAGCTGATCAAGCAAGGTATTACGGATATTTTCGTTGATCCCTCCAATGAACTTATCAATCATTTGGCTCGAAACCATTGCGGCATTATAGTTCATTCCTTGATTCACCAAGACTTGTACCTCAGTTTGTTTTCCCTTAGGTGTGGTCAGCGATACAAGTTGCTGGGATATTTCTGGTGGAAACACAATGGCAGCGTAATACTTCTTATCCTTCATCCCTTGCAATACATCTTTTTTCGTTTGTAAGAACGTCCATTTAACTGTGCTTTGCTTATTTTGCAGAATTTGCTCTTTTATTTTATCTCCTATATTTACACTTCCTTGTCCTTGTAAGTTCACACCTGTATCCTGTATTACTAAGGCAACCGGCAAGTCTTTTGGAACAGGATTAACAGTTGATCCCATAAAAGCAAAACTAGCGATGATAACAGCAGCCATAATACCTAACAAGCCACCTAGAACCATCTTTTGTTTGAAAAATTGCTTTACTGTAAGCATTTTAAATTATTCCTCCTAGCATTCGTCTAACAAAAAGATAGATAACGAACAATATGTAGTTTATAATGAATTCATGTTGTTTATAATGAAATTATATCGTTTTTGCTACACAATGCAATTTACATTTAGGACATAAATGTAAGATAAGAAACAACAGGGTAGAATCTGTTGTTTATAACAGCAATAACGAACAAGGAGGTATAAGATGTTGAAAAAAGCGGATCTGCGGATTATTCGGACAAAGAAATTTATATATGATGCTTTTATCAAACTGATAGCGGAAAAGGGATACGATGCTATTACCATTCAAGACATCACAAATGAGGCACTCATCAATCGGGCAACATTTTACTCGCATTACAAGGATAAACAAGATTTGTTAACAAAGCTTAGTGAGGGGGTACTAGGAGAGTTGACAAGTAAGATGGTCCTATATGCCCATGTACAGGGAGATCAAATAGATCTTTCGAAATTCGAGGAAATTTTACAATCCATATTTGAATGTATGGTAAAACATGCAGACTTTTATAAAACCATGCTTGGTCCTCATGGCATTTATGATTTTAACCTACAAATGCAGCGGACTATTATGGATAACCTTGAACAAAATTTCATTGAGCTTAAAATTGAAGAACATGATTTAGATATTCCAAAGGATATGGTATTGCATTTCATCACTTCCTCTGTTGTTGGGATGGCAATTTGGTGGCTTCAAAATGACATGAAATATTCACCAAAATATACTGCACAACAATTAGTGAAGCTTTTGACTAAAGGACCCTTGTGTGCAATTGGTTTTACTTTATTTAATGAGGGCTAGAGTTTCGTTTCATCATTTTTCTCCTTATTTTATTTGTCTGTTTATATTAAATAAAACAAGAAATTATAAGACTGCAAAGCGCTTTTTTAAGAAAGCTTTGTAGTCTTTTCATGTTTCAAATCCTTGTGTTCTCACAGTAGACAAGCCACCCTATCACCATAATTTAAAAAAGTTTAGAGTTTCTTGTCTCACGATCAAAAAGTTTATACTTTCATGTCTATTTACAAACGTTTATTCATAAATTTTCAGTTTAGGAATTCATGTCTTTCTACAACATTATGAACATGGTGAAATATTACAGATAAATTTTGCATATACGAATTATTGATTTTGCAAACCTCCATGTACATGTTCATTGAAACAATGAATACCCTTTGAACATTTCAATCTATCACCTCTTATTCAGAAACATCAATATCTGCAAGTACTTTATTTCTCTATCATCCAAATTATGTTAAGATTATTTTAACATTTCAAGAAATACATAAAAGGAGTCTAATAATAATGGATGTCTACTTAGTACAACCCACAATTGACTTACAAAAAGAATACTTAGAATTTTATCAAGAATGGAAAAATAGTGGTGAAACAATGATTCCTTGGGTTATTGCAAAAGATCCTTCTAACTTACCTGCCATGGTTCAAGAGTTACTCGATGCAGCGGAAGGAAAAAACCTCCGTAAAGGCTGGGTACCTGACTCTACTTATTGGCTTGTTACACAAGATAAAGAAATTGTTGGTGTTGTTAATATTCGTCACCGTTTAACAGAGCATTTATTCAATGCTGGTGGACATATTGGTTATGGCATCCGCCCTTCAGCAAGACAAAAAGGATACGCTACAAAATTGTTAGCTTTATCGTTAGAAAAAATAAAAGAATTAGGTGTTACAAAAGTGCTTGTTGTTTGCGATGAAAATAATACCGCTTCAGAAAAAACAATTTTGCATAACAGAGGATTTCGTGATAGTGACTTTATGGAAGAAGACGGTAATGTTGTAAGAAGGTATTGGATTGAGCTGTAAACATCCAGTTATTAAGGACAAAGGAGGAGTTCACATGTCTACACTGGCAACCCAATTAGAAAATATAATTCATACTGCTTCGCAAAAAATGATACTTCTTTCTGATATGGACATAAAATTTAATCTAACAAAATGGTCTAAAAAAGAAATATTAGGTCATCTTTGCGATTCCGGTACGGTAAATCATAAACGCTTTGTTGATATTCTTACTTCAAAGGAAGCTATTACACTCACTGGCTATAACCAAGATTTATGGGTGCATACACATAATTATCAACAGTCTTTTTCATCAAATGAAATTCTAAAATTATGGGAAGCTAATAACATACAAATTATAAGATTACTAAACAATGTAAAGAATGAACAATGGCAACTAACATGTAAGTTAGAAGACCAACAAGAAGTAACTTTAGAATGGCTTGTTACAGATTATATTGATCATATGAACCATCATCTTAATCAGATATTTAAAAAACATAAAAAATAAATCTCATTTCACCCTTATCCTACTCAATTGCTTTCTAATTGTATACAAAAAGCCACTCTTTCTAGAAAAATACTAGAAAGAATGGCTTAGCTCGCTCTTCTATTAATGAAAATTTTTTCATCCCTTACGAATAGGCAACCTTTATCAATCAAGCACGAAACAAGAATACACTTCTTATCTTGCTGCACGTACCTCAGCAATAAGCTTTCCACCTTCTATACTCATATAAAGCTTCACAGGTACATCATTTGTATTTTCAAATACTAAATCTAAATATGGATAGGCAATTGTAGCATCTCGGCCTTTTGGAACATATCCTACTTCTTTGGAATGCGTTGTTCTCTCCACCATCTTTAATCCAGCTTGATCTGCTGCATTAAATAAAGTAGAAGACGTTTGGCATACACCACCGCCATAACCATCTACTAATTTTCCATCAACAATTTCTTTTCCTAACTGATACCCTTTGTCTGGTGTTGTATCGCCAATCAGGGCATTAAAAGAGAAGCGATCTCCTTTTCCTAATACAACTCCACTAATGCTATTTGCAGACAAACGAATATTTTCAATTCTACCACCAGTAGAACCACCTAAATTTGTTTCATATCTCCCTAAAACTGCACCATTACCACTTGCATCGGCCGGTGTCGCTACTGGTTTTTTCTCAACAATCGGCAATTGATATGAGGCATCCCACATACCTACATTCATTAATTTATCTACTAGTTCTTTTTCCATTAATTCATAAGAAGGCTTACCTTCCTGCCATGTTCCATTGCTTGCCATACGTGAAGGAACCATCTTTTGATCAATGCTTTTTCCAACTTCCTTAGCAACCTTCGTTACTTCTTTTTTAAATTTATTTTCATCTTCAAAATAACCTAAGTTTGCTAGATTCACATTTTTTATTTCTTTCCCACTTCTAGGATCAACTAAACTCACACTGTCACTGACTCCAGTCTTAGCTTCTACAGTATGCTCTCCTATACCACTCACTAATGAAACTTCACTTACTTTTGTACCACATCCACTCACTATACTTACACATAGTGCCCCTATTACTATACTTTGTACCTTACGTAACAATACACTCTCTCCTTTTTTTTGCTATTACTCTTTGTTTTCAAATTTATGTATATATGATTACATGTTTTTTGCAATATGACTCTAAAATATTACAATTTGATTTCCACTATATTAAAATTACTCTTTTCTTTAAGAAATGTCTACAAATATTTACTTGAAAAACTTAAGTTTGTAAGATTGTAACCCTCTCTTATTTAACCAGTATATACCAAATGATAATTCAAAAACAATTTTAATAAATTAATATGTAAGAATTTTTTCATAATCAATAATAATTCATAAAAATCCTTTTCAATATGTCTTATGAAGGACCTCATTCAAAATAGGTATTTGCCGTGCCACCCATCCGCTCTTACACATACATTATGATGAATTCAACCAAATTTAGAGAACGGAGGATATTTATGTACCCCTACACCCCTTATCATTATCAAGGTCAATATGACGGACAAACGCAATATCAACCATATATAGAACAAACTGAACAAATTGATCCATATGATCCAAACAGACAATTTCAAATTCCAATTTCATTCCCAGGTACTGGTGGCCGTCAGTTAGAAAGACGAGTAAATGAGCTAGAGCAACGCGTAAATCAATTAAATCGTCAAGTAAATCAACTTCAAAACACAGTAGAACGCCATACACGTAGACTTAATCGATTAAATCAACGTTTACGTACTGTAGAGAACCGACTAAATATTCCATTTTCAGCACTTGAAGATGGATTCTAATTAATAAAATAAAAAAAACTATAGGGAAGGAGGCTCCTTCCCTATAGCCCCAATTAATAGGTAGTAGTTCTCCAATATTCGTTTTCTCTTATTAAATTGACGAAAGTTTTCTCCATCTCTATACTGATAAGAGTCAATGAAATGAAACAAGGTGATAAATATGGATTTTGAAATAAATTTCCTTTCTTTCTATGTCGTACAAGTAGAAGGAAAAGGTGAACAAGCAGATAAGCGATATAAGCATTTCCAAACGTTAGATGCTGAAGAATATGAAGATAGCCCTTTAAAAGAATTCTTAGATGGTGAATTATTAAAAATATCTAAACGTAAAGTAGAACGCCATGCAAAAACCGAACAAGCCCCAACAAAGATCGGTCGATTTATTGTAGAAGCTGGGCACGAATTCGATTCCAATCCTCATTATAATTTATTTAATCGTATCCGATTTGCAGAAACGAAAGAGAATTTCAAAGATATGAGCGAACCTCTCGTTTATACATATATCGATACAAGCGCAGTACGTGGTGGTGTATTTTTAGTTGCTCAGGCAAAATTACGTAAATACTTTGACGACCCGTTCGTATTCGTTATGAAGTGTGACTTCGAGCCAAAAGTTGCTTCCATTTCTGATGAAGCAACACTTATTCATAACGTGGAAATGGCAATTACAACAAAAAATATGAAATCCATTCAATACCCATATATGCCGGAAGAAGGCATGGTAGAAGTAGGCGAACTAAAAATACACCAAGCATCACACGCCCGCTACTTTGAGGATTTCTTAAAATTCGTAGAATACGAACGTTCCATGCCTGAAATTATGAAAACACAAGTTATGGATATGGTATATGACCAAATCGAAGATGTATTTGAAGAAGGCACAGAAGAACGCGAGCAATTTGACCAAGCAATGGAAGTATGGGCTGCAAGTCCGAAGCGTGAAATTATGGAACAGTTTTCAACGGAAGAAGTACTGGAAGCCACAGCGCAAATCGTCGAGCATGCCCCTGAGGTTGAACTGAAAGTAAAAGCAGATCATATTTCTGTGAAGGCCTTACTTGCAGATTTCGGGGATCAGATCCATATTGCGAAGGTAAACGATAGGTATGTACTCATGATTGAAGCGGATACACTTACATTTGAGAAGGGATTCTCTCCTATTGAATTTTTGAAGCCAGATGAGTTGCAGGATGTGATTGAAAGGATTGAGAAAAAAGCTTCCAACCCCAATCAATATTAAAAGTTACATTTTGATCGAGCGCTAATTTATAGTGCTCGATTATTTCCACTCACATTTCTATCACCGCGTTACTACAGTATTAAAACCTCCGATTAGAAAAATCACCAACTTAGAAAGATGATGTATGAAGACGAGCTCAAAGTGAGATAACCAAAAATAAAATTTAAAAGCCCACTTATTAATAAGAATAATTATTTCATTCACCTCAAAAAATACTACAATTTCACAAATTAGATTTTGGAAAACTTGTATACATATACTCCTTTTTCTACTAATTAAAGAAATCTAGGTAAAAGGATACGCCTTATAAAAATTATTTCCAACAGCCACCCTAACTTTTGACTATACATCATTCATTTCTTCTAATACGCGTAATTGCTGGTTTCCTTTCTGTACAGCAACAGTAAAATATTCCTGTAAAAGCAAGATTGTATCATCATGAATATAATACCGTTCCATTATATGTTCCCATGTCTTGCTATTATAAAAATCCTCCCAATTAAATTGAACATGCTCTTTTTTCTTTAATTCTTTAAATACCCATCTTTTCATTTTCTTTTTTGCTTTTTCGGTCAATACACCGTTCTTAGCAAGTACGAGCTCTTCATTTCTTTTATATCGCTTATAAATATCCTTTTCCTTTGATACTTTAAGAAAGATATTTACGGTGTTCTTAGCGTCTGCAAAGGCACGGTGCTGTTTGCCTTCCCATTCTAATGCGAATTGCTCCACCGCAAATTTCAAACTTGGTGTATGTATAAATAATTGCTCATATGCTTGAAATACAAATTTTTGCAAATCAAATTTCCTTTCATTCTCTATATTAGGGCATTCTATATTATGTAGTTTACAATCTTGCGCAAGAAATCTATAGTCCTCCTTCCCCCATGTTATAAACATATAGTCACCTCCAGCAAATTGAAGAAATCGCTCCATTACCTTTGGAAACTTTTCTACCCCTTTTAAATCTTTCTTTGTAATTCCCGTTAATTTTGTTGTATGACGAGTCAGAGGTGCTATCGGTTTAACAAGTGAAGAAAATCTCTCAATAATACGCATTGTACTTGCTTCTACCTTAATTGCTCCAATATCAACCACTTCCAATGGATCTTCCGATTTATAAGGCCGAAAATTCCTCTCAACATCAAATACAATATAATATTTAGGTTCATTCAAGTCACATACCTCTTCCTTGTCTAATTATAGTTTTAACTATATAGTCCCCACTGTACCAGTACAAAAAACAAAATTTCTAAAAAAGATTACAGGTTATTTTTTGAATTTTAAGACAAAAACACCCAAAAATTTTTATAAAACTTCAATCCATGTTTTTTCTTTATCTTCGTCAAATTATTTTCAATGATATATACTACAGGATAAAATGGATTAAATCCAACAAAAAAAAGGAGAAGGGAAATCCCTTCTCCTTTTCATTCAATTACTTCTTAACTACGTTAGTAGCTTGTGGTCCACGGTTACCTTGTTCTACTTCGAAAGTAACTTCTTGACCTTCTTCTAAAGTTTTGAATCCTTCGCCTTGGATAGCTGAGAAATGAACG
>Ga0102589_1002299_pt1 | contig 22573 bp, 24 predicted proteins | sample AraplaMF_Col_mLB_FD_76858 | JGI IMG/M metagenome (GOLD analysis project Ga0102589, IMG submission 76858) | Arabidopsis root microbial communities from the University of North Carolina, USA - plate scrape MF_Col_mLB | ecosystem: Host-associated > Plants > Roots > Endosphere | place: USA... | reverse complement strand
CATCACTCACGCGGCGTTGCTCCGTCAGACTTTCGTCCATTGCGGAAGATTCCCTACTGCTGCCTCCCGTAGGAGTCTGGGCCGTGTCTCAGTCCCAGTGTGGCCGATCACCCTCTCAGGTCGGCTATGCATCGTTGCCTTGGTGAGCCGTTACCTCACCAACTAGCTAATGCACCGCGGGCCCATCTGTAAGTGATAGCCGAAACCATCTTTCAATCATCTCCCATGAAGGAGAAGATCCTATCCGGTATTAGCTTCGGTTTCCCGAAGTTATCCCAGTCTTACAGGCAGGTTGCCCACGTGTTACTCACCCGTCCGCCGCTAACGTCATAGAAGCAAGCTTCTAATCAGTTCGCTCGACTTGCATGTATTAGGCACGCCGCCAGCGTTCATCCTGAGCCAGGATCAAACTCTCCGAAGAAATGTTTGACTTGCTCAATTTAAAAAATAAAAATTAACGTTGACGTTTGTCGCTTTGTTCAGTTTTCAAAGTTCAATATTCCGTAGAATAAGTTGTCGTTTCAACGACGCTTTATAATAATAAAATATATTAAATGAAACGTCAATAGTTTTTCTAAAAAAACACTGTTTTTTTATTTTCATTGTATTTTACACACCACGATAACAATTATTCACCAAACACGGATTGTTATACCTTACTATCCATGTTTCACTTTTTCACTCTTATTTTCAACTATGAAATTGATCCTACTAAAATATGAACGGCGTAAAAGATATAAAGTATTTATATCCTCTTTATCAGGCATACTTATAAAGAGAGGAGTAGTGATCAATATGTATTATAGTAGAAAAAATCAAGAACCTCCGGTTCAAGAAGAAACAGAAATTTGGGAATGTACGAAAGAAGAATGTAAAGGCTGGATGAGAAAAGATTTCTCTTACGATAGCCACCAGAAATGCCCCTTGTGTAAAAGTCAGATGAAAACTAAAAAACGCCTTATTGATAAAATCTCCCGTAATCTTCATAAAAAATAATGTACGCCTACGGTTTTAAACAGATTAAACATTACTTATACGTAAAAACTTCATTTATATATCCATATTTACTTTCTATTTGAAGTAATAGATAGTAGGTAAATCATATTTTTCACTTACAAGACTGTAAAAAAAGACTCCTTTACAGGAGTCTTTTTTTGTGATCACTTTCAATTATGCTTTGTGAACGTTAGCAGCTTGCGCTCCACGTTGACCTTGCTCAACATCAAAAGTAACCTTTTGGCCTTCTTCTAATGATTTGAAACCTTCACCTTGGATTGCGCTGAAATGTACGAATACATCGTCTCCGCCTTCAACTTCGATGAAACCGAAACCTTTTTCTGCATTAAACCATTTTACTGTACCTTCTGTCATAATTGTTGCCTCCTGCTGTGGAATGCTCCACAAATGTATTACCATTCTTGCCAAACATACTCTTTAAAGAGAAAAAACTTCTTATTAAGCTTTTCTCTTCTCAATACACCGAACAAAAATAAGTTATGTGGAGTGTACCATATAGTAAGATTAATAGTAAATAAAAAAATACCAGTTTTAACAAATTTCATCTATTCACCATAAGACTTCATTGTTTAACCTGCTTTATAAATAAGGGTACATTCAATCCAAAAAAACCTTTTACTTTATTGAATTACAAATAAGTCCTTGGGATATTCTATATAGCGAAGAAGGAAAACAAGTTATTGATTACAACTAATCATTACAAAGCTTCTTACATTTGGGATGAGGTGTCTACAGCAGGCATATTTTAGAAAACCTTATTGTAAATCGATGTATGTTTGATTCATAAGGGGATGGTAGTCATGAACGTAGTAAGAATATATATAATGGGTAGACAATAATGTTCATTTATCACTACACAAATGAGGTGTTTGTCCCAGACCAAGAACGATTTCGTTCATATTATATATTTTTTAGCTCAATGCTTAAATGAGGTGTTTGTTAAAGAGAATATACTTTTTCAAGTTACTGTTTCATTAGGCAATGCAATTACGTAAATGCGGTGTTCCTTAAAGATCATATGCTGCATTAAAAGCTGATTTTCCTTGTTCACATGGCGGGGTGTATAATCGTTTACATCCCGTTTGTGTTATATGGGATATCTCAACTAATTATAAAAAAGAGGAATCATAAAACAGCTTTCGATTGCTTGCTGATTTTTCCTTGTTTAACTTCCAAATATGAAAAAATAGACTTTTCATTCTTCCCTACCCCTTCAAGCTTTTGCTTTTTTCAACGTTCCATTTTTTGAACTATACGGCGTTCTTTAAAATTATGCTCCACTATTCCGTGCAAAAAATTCTACACATTTATTTTGTGATTTTTCTTTTCTTCGTTTGTCATAGTCCTTTATTTCCCTCCGTACCCCTATCCTTTTTAAGCTACCTTTTATAAATTCTCTGGAAGCACTGTTCTTCTCTTTCGCTATTTTTTCAACGGCAATCTAATTGATTTTTTCTAGTGGTAGTTCTATTGCATTCGTTCCTTTTCTATAAATTGTGGTTTTCCACTACAAAAGAGAGAAGAGCATAAGGGGTTTTTGCTATCACACGTGGTGATAGGCTAGGCAGAGCCTAGCAAAACCGTGATATCAAAGAAAGTCGCTTAATGTCCCCTTCGCGTCCCCTTTTTTGGGTGTACGTCCCTTTTACGTCCCCTTTTAAAATCCCGATGTCCCCTTTATGTCCCCCTGTTTTGGAGCCATGTCCCCTTTGCGTCCCCCTGTGTTTTTTCACTTCATGGCTAAATCCTATTGCTTTTCATTCAACTTTTGGAGCTTTTCTTGTAAACTTTTTTGTTCATCTTCATAGAGCTGAATGCTTTCATCACTCGACTGAATGGCATCCTTTTTCATCGCAATTTTTGATTCCGTATCGGCTTTTTCCTCATTCACTTGGTACTTCATATCACGTTGTAATTCGTTCATTTCTTGTTGCGTTTGGCGCTTATGTTTGGCTTCTACTGTGATTGCTTTTTCATAGTTTTTCATTTTCTTTTTGACAAAATCTTTTTCTAACTCATTAACTAAAAGCGCATATTCTTGTTTGGTTTTTGTTCCTTTTCCTTCTTCACTTTTCGTTTTCCGTTGGTCAGAATAGAGCGTTGCAATTAACGCAGGAGCATCTATTTCCTCTGTTGAACCTGTTTCTGAATCACTCGTTACGTCATCCACGTTTACCGTTTCTTTTTCTTCATTTTCTTGATACAGATCAAAGGCAAGTGCTTCCCAATTTGAAGACAAATCGCTGATTCTTACGACATAATAGCCATCATCTTCATACAATAACTGAACAGGTAATTTGATGTTTGGATTCGCTTTTTCTTGTCCAACAAAACTTACTTCCTCTTCATCGGTTTGATCCAGTTTGATGACCATATCCAGTGAGTCATTAGCCGGATGATACACACGATTTTCAATGGTTACGGTTCCTGTTATGTTAGAAGAAACCGCCTCATAGGTTTTGGTATGATACAACGGATCTTCTGTTTTTAAGTAGAATTTCGATGTCAGTAAGGATAAAAAACCGATAAAGAAAAAGATTAAAACGGCTGTATACTTCCATGATCGATTGCGGTTCAAATTAAACCTGTAGTCTTCCGGTTGCGTTTTAAATGCCACTTCTACCACCTCATTTCATGATTTCTGTTTTCAATTCTTCGATACTATAAACCATCCATTTATTCTCTTCTTTTCGTAGAGAAACTTTAATAATGTCACGCGTCTGATCGTCAACGTTTTCATATTTTAAAACAAAAAATAAAAGCTATTATTCTAACAATAAAAAAATACTAAAATTGCAACTAACCTTACATCCAAAAATCACCTGGTATAGATTTATAGTTAGTTTTTCAGTGCTAGTCAAACTTAAGTTTGACTTATCACTCACTTAATATAGTTTTTTTAATAATACCCCCCCTTTAGTTAAACCCTAGTTAAACCTAACATTAATTAAACACAGATTCATAGTCAGATTTTCAAAGTTTAGTTGAAGTTAAGTTCAACTTAACAGTCACTTACTACAGATTCACAGTTAGATTCCATCTCTTTAGTCTCTTTTAATCTAAACTTAACAGTCACTTACTACAGATTCACAGTTAGATTCCATCTCTTTAGTCTCTTTTAATCTAAACTTAACAGTCACTTACTACAGATTCACAGTTAGATTCCATCTCTTTAGTCTCTTTCAAAACTTTGTTATAATGAACTATGACTTTGAATTGCCTATTCTAGCAAAAATAGCAAAAGAACCTGTAAATCTAACAAAAAATCCATTATTAAATCTCTCAAAATTTAATGTCAGTTCTGTTATAATAACAACAAATTTATTGTTATTATAATTGAGAAGAGGAGGGGGTTAATTTGAAACAAACTGAGGAAGAATTCAAATTAAGTGAAGTAATAAAACTCACTGGGCTGTCTGATCAAACAATTCGAAGATATCAAGAGGACTTTAATATTCAAGGAATTCGTACTCAAGGTGGGCATCGTCGTTTCAAAAGAGAAGAGATTGATATGTTACTTGAGGCTAAGAGATTAAAAGAAGAACATGGTTATTCTATTAAACAAATCCGTTCACATTTTAATGGAGAAACAACATCAGAGATGTTAGAAAAGAATGAACCTATGAAAACAGTTTTTGAGAAGAAAATAGTGAATTTAGAAGAACAATTAGCAGAGGCAACTGAGAAAATTGATTCTATGGTTCAGGTTTTAACAACATTTATGAAACAAAGTGGACAAACAAATCAAAAAATTTTATCTCAGTTTCAAGATGTACTAAAGGCACTTCCTGAAACATCTACAACTACAAACAACCAAAGAATCTTGGAAAAAGAGCAACGTCTAAACGAATTGAAAATTAGGAACAAATTAAAAAAAGAAGCCCTTGAAAAATGGGGTATGTTACCTGAAGAGGAACGGAATACCACTGTGAAAACTGGTCTGTTTAGTTTTAAAAGGGAAGAAAATCATAATAAAAAACGTGCTTTCATCGAAGATTACATAAGTGAACATTTAGTAAATCGACTTGAAAGAGAGTATGACATGAAATAAAATCAATGATTAACCTAATTTTAGTGAAAGATAAAAAATGAAAGAGGCATTGCCCTTAGTTAATTCAGCTTAACTAAGGGCAATGCCTCTTTTAAATAATGCCAGTTTGAAAGATCATTTTTATTGAAACTAAAAATTGCACTTTTGCATGCTGATTGATAATAGAGAGAAAGATATTATTTATTATCTAAATGAAAAAGATTAGCCTAAAATACTCGTTTTGATATATTTTGCTAATTTTTATTGAATTATGAGACTAGTTAACGCTATAATAAAACTAACAAAAAGGACCGGAATAGAAAAAAGACTTCAACTGTTTAAGAAGTGCTGTCAACACTCTTAAACCGTTCACCCTAATTACGGTAGGGAAAACACTTGTCGAAGTCTCTTGTTAATAGAGTTAGTTTTTCTATAAAATAAAACTTATGTTTTTATTTTATACGAAATTGACATCTATTTCAAGGGCTTAGTTCATCAAAATCAAGGCATTGTTTTCCTTTTTCGAGGGAAACAGTGTCTTTTTTGTGTTCCTTAAAGGAGAAGATGAACAAATGACAAAGATATTAACCTGCTATTTAAAAGATGTAGATACCTTCAATGGACGGTTCAAATGGTTATGGACCCACAAGTCCACGCTTCGGAAAAAGAAAGAAGAGTTTTTAGAGATTCTTTGTACCCACTTTAAACAACAACAATCAGCTATACATAAAGAATTCCCTAAAAAGAGAATGGAAATGCTCGATCACGTCATCTATAACCTAGTGGCTACGGGCATTCAAGCGATCCGTTCTGAAACGCTTATGAAGAAATTTAATGTGTCCAAAAGTACGGTTTCTCGTTTTGTACGCTCGTTAAAAGCGACTCCGTTTGTGCTTGTAGCACGTTACATTAAAGAGGATGCAACAGGTACTCATCCTGATAGTTATGTATTTATCCTTAAAAGCCATAAAAACTTTCAGCACATTTGCGACGAAATCTTTTTTGCTCATGATACAACAGGTATACAAACGCTTCAACAAGAAGAAATGACCACTCCTGTGACATGTCCTGTGACGCATCCAGAAAGTGCTGCAAACGTTGATACACCAAGCTTAGAGGCCGATAAATCACCGAACGCCTTTATTAACCTTGATTTACCTGTAAATCATATAAATAATCATTTAATGTCTGTTTCACAGGCATTCACCTACATCAAAGGTGTGCCTAAGAAAGTCAATCAAGTCTATGCAAGTAAATATGGCCATCAACTACAAGACTTCTATGCTCGTATTCAAAATGCTGCCAAAGCTGTGAAACGAGATACGAAGATTGAGATTGAAAAAGAGCAAATACATGACATTGCGTATACATCTATTGTGGGATTAGATAAATATGTGCATGAAGCTAATCAACAAGGCAACCCGTTATCCCTAGGGGATATGTGTCGATTAATCTATCAAATTGCGAAAAATCAATTCTATGAATGGGTAAACCCTAAAGAGCAGGATTATTCATCAGTATACGCAAACCAACAAGAAGTTATACATAACGAAAGTCAAACAACAACATTAGCTACACCAAAACGGATTATCCGCAAAGAACTAGTTCCAGATTGGTTAAAAGCTGAACAGCAGCAAGAAGAGGCTTCAAAAGAAACAGAAATCTCTTTGGACCAACAGCTTGAAATGATTCAGTTAAAGCAAGATTTAGGACAAGAGCTAACACGAGAAGAAGAGAATTTGCTGCAGGAGCATAGCTCCACGTATAGCTTGTTGGAGATAGCTCAGGTAAAACAAGACTTAGGACAAGCTTTAACACCAGAGGAACAAGACTGTTTACGTCAACATAACCAGTTAAAAGACACAGCTTCCTAATCAAAAAAAGTAGAAATTTCTTAGAAGCTGATGTTTTAATAGAATATGTTTATTTAGAACTGTGTTCTAAATAAACAATGACTAACAATCTCCTACAGAAGAGAAAAAGACTGAGGAAAAAAAGAAAACACTATCCAACCAACCGAAGGGAACTCAGGATCTATTGAACTTTGATGACATTATCGTTCCGGAAGAGTTCTTAAAGACACGTCCAAACCCTGAAAAAACACAAAAGGTCATTGATTTTGTGAAGCGTACAGGGCGTTTAGATGAGCCGTTGACGATTGAAAAAGGGTCAAAAATCTTAAAAGACGGATACCGTCGTTATATTGTGGCCAAAACAGTGAAAATGGATCAAGTTCCTGTTGTATATGAGTATCAAAAGTAAGAACTCAAAGAAAAAGTAACGATTGTTTATCGTTTCACTGATAAATTAGACAAAAACAGACTAAACAAAGTGATAACCTATGTCCAATAGATAAAAAGGTAAATGAAACAGGATTTAATCTCTGTTGAGGTAAGATGAACATCTTCACTACTATTCTCTATACGTAGCTTTCTATACATCTAAGTCGCGAATTGGAGGGAGATATAGTGACTAAAAATCAAAAACTGTGGACGAAGGAAGAAGATTTATTCCTAAAAGAACAATATGGGCAGATGACACTAAAAAAAATTGGTGAATGTTTAAATCGTAGTAAAGAATCGGTTAATAAACGGGTCTCACGACTACAACTTCGCAACAAACAGAATGGCATACGCAAAAAATGGACCCCTGACCAAGATACTTTCTTAAAAGTAAATATTAATAGGATGAACAACCGAGAGATTGGAAAACATTTAGGCAAGAGCCCTTCTTCTGTTGCGAATCGAATTAGGCTGTTAAAATTAGTACGAAATACGTCATTACGTAGATGGACAAAGAAAGAGGATGAATACTTGTTAAAATGGTATGGAGTCAAGTCCCTTGACCAAATATCTAGACGTTTACAGCGAAGTATACAAGCATTAGAGTCTAGATTATATCGTTTAGGTATACGTGGCGTAAGAGCTCATCTGGGAAATGTTACAGTATATGAACTAGCAGAGTGTCTGCAAGTTGATGTTCATACCATTTATAACTGGATTCAGACAAAAGAATTGACCTATAACATCTTGAGAGCAAACACACGAACATTTTTAGGAATTGACGTAGCAGCCTTTTGGAAATGGGCACAACAGAATAAGGAACTTATTAATTTTTCTAAGATATCCCTAAATACTCTTATTCCAGAGCCTGACTGGGTAAAGGAACAAAGAAAATATGATTATTTTAATCGACCTAAATATGAAAATAAAAAGTGGACTGAAGAGGAAGATGCCCGTCTATGGTACATGTTTTATCAAGAAGGTCGTACTCAACGAGAAATTGGCCAACTAATCGGTAGGTTAGCCCATGGAATTCAACGGAGGTTACACCGACTACGGAAAAAGAAGTTACCTCAATAACTCCTACTTTTTTGTAATTGTTTTTACTGGTCCCACATACTAGTCCTTTCCATTGCACATTCATTTTGTGAAACAGCCTTTTTTATAAGAAAGGTAGCTCTATAGAAGCATAGAAATTTAGGTTATGCTTAAAAATGTTATATTTTACACTTTACTATTATCTAGTGTTTTATTCCATAAAGGAGGGGACTCTATAAAGATAGATGGGGTTCTCTTTCACTGATTAAATTGTGTTTTCTAGCCTGATAATTTATGAATTGCTGTTGTTAGCAATGTTCTTACATTCTCTTGGGCAGACTGCTTTATGACAGGTTGTTTTTTATTTTCTATGATATTCAAAAACTATTCATACCTATAACAAAGACCGCCCATTATGTATCAGTGTATAAGGCGGTCTTAACTGTATTCATGCTATATGATTATGACAAAAATATCGACATTATTCTAAAAGGTCCTAAAAAACACGTATTAAATTTATTCGTTGTGCTGTTGTGCTTATGTAGTATTTTGATGTCTTAATAGATGATATGGTATTGGCTTGTCCACTATGACTTATTTTTAACGTTTTATTTTTAGTGAAATTTGGACATAACTAGAGTAATAACAAGTAAAGGGGTATCTATAATGTTCGGGTTAGGAAAAAGGCGAACTAGACTTGGTAAATGGATTGATAAAAGAAACATTAATCAAGAATGGCTTGTAAGGAAGTCAGGATTAGGTAGAAGTACGATTGGTGATTTAGTAAACAACTCCGAAAGGTTGCCTACACAAAGAACCATGAAAAAGATATTGCAAGCATTAAGAAGGATTGATCCTAATATTAAGAGCGAAGATTTTTGGGATATTTAAATATGCTTATTACAGTTCTTTTTTATTCCTTTAGAAAGTTTGTTTCTCAAAGTATATAAAAACAGGCTTTAGTAATAGTTTAAAAGCCTGTTTTTAATTCGCCGTTAAAACGGTCCTATTCATCAAATTGCTCCTCTTTACATCCTAGCGTGCTCGAACCATGTCATTAACACATTGAATGGTGATTTCTAGCGATTTATCAGTATTTAAACAAAAAAGCGACCTTATTGGCCGCCGTGATCCTACTCGCTATTTTCGAAGAAATTAAAAGAAAGTTGCTCAGATCTTTTCCTATGGTAATAAGCATTTTTAACTCTTTTTACGTGCTCCCTATTTTTAACGTAATAATCTCGGTCGCGAACAGAAACGCAGCCTTTGCAGTATGGTCCAAGTTGACCAAATCCATCGCTTTTATGATGATAGTTCTTTGCATGTTTTAATTCGCCACATTCACGGCAAGTCTTAGCGACAACTTGTCCGTCAGCGTTTGTAAAGTATACGAATCCTCTCGGCTTTTTTCTTTCCTCATATTCCTGCGCCAGTAGTTCTTCTCGTAGACTCATATTCGCTCACCTCCTCGGTTGCCTTGGTATTGCTACTTATTCTCTTTTATTATACGAATTAATTTCATTCGATACCAGTACGCAAATCCATTGCCTTCTCCGCGTATGGCAGTTTCGTCTCCTGCAGATGCCTGGATTGATTCAACTTTATCTAATTCTTTCTATGTTAATGATTACGCTGCTTCCAGCACCCTTTGCAAATGTGCGGATGAAAGGTGTATAAACAGGCTACCTTTCATTATTTTGAGGTAGCCTGTTTTTGTGTGATTACAAACACTTTTCTAGCACTCTATGTTAAGTTGATTTTTATTCCCCCAGAAGAGGATGTGGTTCTTGATCTTACTTCTTTTGTTTGTTTGGAAGAACTCTTATATTTCTCCATAAGTTCGTGAATGCTTGCTACTTGTATAATGCGGATGTGGTCAGAATTAACAGCATAACGAACGGGTGTAATCAAAATGATGGAAGGGAAAATGGCTGATCGGTCCTCTGGCTGCCAATGTAGTGCCTGCCATTCATCCGAAAAGAAAAACTCTTCATAGAGGTTAATCTTCGCTTGCATTTTCTGTTCGGAATACTGATTTCTCTGAATTTCAATCCAAAACGGAGATCCTTTAAAAATACAAAATAGATCCGGTTCAATCCCTCCTTTTCGTCCGGTGGGTTTATCTTCCACAATGACCTGTTTAGGTGTGCTATGCGTACACATTTGTTTATAGACATCCAAGATAGAAAGGAAATGTAATATTTTTTGAGAGTTCTTTTTAATCTTTGCATCCACAGGCAAATAGACGGTCGGAGAATACTGCTGTGTGCGTTCAATTACCCCTAATCGATATAAACGTACCATGACGCTATTACAGGCATTTACGGGCGATTTCAGCTGTTTAAAGAAGAGATCAACTAATGAGTCTCGATCAACGGCTCTAAACTGGTCAATAAACGCTATGATGTCTTTATCACGTTGAGATAAACGAAAGCTCATCGCTGCTCCTCCTTCTCTAATAACCCAAAGATGGATTGTGGTTCAACTTTTATATCTGGCTCAGAATCATGTATCAAGGTCTTATAAGGTGAAAGTAGTTCCTTGCAAGCTCCTTCATCTAAGAAAAAAGCCTGAAACTCTTTCACTTCATCAATTTTAATTTTCATGCGCCCCCTGGCTGCGGCATCGATTTCTTCTGCGCCCATTACTCCGGCTACTTTTGCATTTATTGCATCGGCCTGCCTTCCAGAGATTCGAACCCGTAAGTTTGCTTTTAGTGCTGAATTCAACAAATCGGCATCTGGACGCTGCATGGCAATAATCGTATGAACACCTAACGCACGACCTTGACTCGCAAACTGTTGGATCATCTCTACGAGATCCGTTTCTCTTTTAATGATGCTCATTTCGTCTACAACCACGACAATCCGAGGCAGCTTAAACGGTAGCCTGCTTATATGCGTTACCCCATGCTCTAACAATAAATCGCCTCTTCGATACATTTCAGCTCGTAATAAAGCAAAAGGTTTTCGCATGTCTTTTGCTTCAAAGCAAAGCGCATCCACATGCTCAATCCCATGAAAAAGCCCCAAATCAGCTCGTTTCAGATCCACTAACACTAAGCGTAATTCTTCAGGCGATGTATGTTTCACCCATGTTGTGAGGATAACCCGCATGAGACTGCTTTTTCCGGCTCCAATTTCGCCAGATATCAATAAGGTTTCTAAATCCGCAAAGTCCCATGAGATAGGACTTCCATAGATATCTTGACCAATGCATACGGGTAGCTCCATCTTCTCAATATGAGGATGAATGACTTCATAATGATAATTGAGCATCTTAGGTAGGCTTTTGTGATGAACGGTAATACTAAAGTTCTTTAAGCTGCCGTTTATTTCGATATTGCTGCCTAACACCTGACGTAATGCCCACCTTTTTTTCGTTAAGAGTTCAGGATCAATGCCATTTAGTAAGGAAAAAGCGTACCGAGTGTATGTATGATGGTTATCGATTTGATGAATTTTCGGAAACAGATAGGAAGTACGGTCTCCTCGTTTCACTATCCGGTAAATTTCTGCCGTACGAAATGCTTTAATCAATTGGCCACGCAATTTGAGTTTTTCAAACATGAACATTCCTCCTCAAAACATAAAAGTCGCAAAAAAGTAAATTAAGGCGCTATAGAAAGTGACAGGTAAGATAAAGCGCATGACCTTTGCGAACTGATCAACCAGATCAATCACACCCCATCGCTCTAATACTCGTTCGATAATAGCAATTCCTAAGACAATGCCTCCTATAGTAAGAATAGTGGGGTCAAGCATAGCTACTGGACTAAAAGGAACAAACGAATATGCAATAAGTGGACGGGGCTTTGTGGAGGGCTTAAAGGATGGTTTATGGAAGAAGTTTCGAAAAGTAATATAATGAGTTTTTCTCATGTTGATACCTTCTTTCATTCGTTCAATTTTTTTGCCTTTAATTTATGCATGATTTCAGCTCGACGCATCCGGTCGCCCCCTTCGCCTCTTCGGCTCAGCTCCCTTACAGGTTTCATGAAGAGCTTCACAAGGCTTATAAAGCTTGTATTAACGGGGTAGAGATACTGAACTAGATACTGATTAGGCAACAGAGTCATAATTCTTTAGATACTATGTAGCTACTGCAGTAAGCTTGCCTGTCCACTCAAAAAATAAAAAAGAACCCTTACTGCAGTAGGTAAGGGGTAGGTAGTGATGCAAGTTATTTTTGTCTTTTATATACCGGGGGGGGGGCCTAATCGCTCATATATTCTCTTCTTTCTATGTTTAATAAAGTAGATAAATGTCATTAAGGATGAAAGTAAACGTTGAATAGACATGAATGTATATATTACAAACACTTCACTAGAAGAAGTACCAACGAATTTCGTGTATGCATTGTATTCACTTCGTTGGCAGATTGAGATTTTGTTTAAAACGTGGAAGTCATTCTTTGAAATTGATGAATATAAAAATAGTAAAAGGGAACACCTAGAGTGCCATTTATATGGACAACTCGTTGGTATTCTCCTCTGTTCTTCTACGATGCTTCAAATGTGACAACTCAGAAAGTCTTTATGAAAATAAAAGACTGAAGAAATATCAATTTTCCCCAATAAAAGAAACGTTCCTGTAACTATGAAAGATGTCTTTTTGATAACCTAATAATTGATACCAAACAGGACATAATAAAATAGACAAAAAATATCCATTGTTAGGGGAATTGAATCGTGAAACAATTGTTTAAATTAAGCTCCTCATGGTTTCCAATTTGGTTAATATCATTATTAATGTTAGTCATGGTATTTGTATATCTGCCTATATTTAAAGGTGCAAAACAAAACATGTCTGATGTTCCTCTAATTGTTGTAAATGAAGATAAGGGAAAAGTTGGCGATGCCATATTATTAAATCTTATCGAAAAGCAAAATGGAAATTCCTTTAAATGGGAAGTTGATAAAAGTAGGAAACAAGCATTCACAGATATAAGAAATAACAAGGCATATGGCGCATTAATTATCCCTTCAGACTATTCAAAAAGTCTTGATCGAGTCCATGATACGCTTATTTCCGATCTTACAAATAGTAAACCTGCTGATTTAGAAATTTTATTGAACGAAGGGATTGGGCAAACTGCATCCATGATTGCGAGTAATACCCTTCAGACAGTCGCTTTAACTGCTTCTAAAGGAATTAGTAGTCAACTAAAAAGCGAATTACTGCAAAAAGGAATGAGAGTAGCACCAGAGAATGCTTCATTATTAGACAATCCCGTACAGGTTGTTTCCAAAAATGTACTGAAGCTGCCGGTTAATCTTAATAAAGGAATGACACCGTTTGTCATGGCCCTTATATCATCTATTACTGGAATGTTGGGAGCAAATATGATACATGGATATCTTTTGCGAAGTAATGGTATTTTGAAGAAAAGGGGATCTGCATTAAGTGAATCTGAAGTCCTTACATCAGAAATAATTTTTGGTATCATTTTAACTTTCTGTGTTTCAATTTTTATTCAACTAGGGGTATTTGGAATTTTTGGGAGTGCACATGCTTCAAACATTTGGACGATATTCCTGTTTACTTTCTTTAGTTGTACGACCATGTTTTTATTATTTAAAACGATAACAGTATTTTTAGGTGGATGGGGAATGTTAGTAATGTTCCCGGTGAATTTTATGGGTATATTTTCTAGTGGTGGAGCATTTCCTCTATCAACATTACCTACCGTCCATCGACTGTTCAGTTATATTCTACCTACAAGATATATTGTGGACGGAATAAGGGCATTACTTTATTATGACGGAAGATTGGGAGCAGGACTTGGACCAGCCTTATTGGCACTCTCCATCTATTTTATTTTGACATTAGCGATTCTTATTGCATTCATTAATCTTACTAAAAAATATAAAGAAGCTGTTGTTGATGAAAGCGGAAAGAAAATTGAAGTAGAAGTGGGAAATGAAATTCCTCATGAACCACCTACTCACGAGCAAAGGGAAAGTCACCATAGAGGAGAAAAAGATGGAATGTTTCGTCAAGCAGTGTGCAATTTAGCTAAAGGCAGTAATAAAGAGAAACAGGAAATGAATGATGATGAGTACCGAAACGTATTGAAGTCATTAGACAAAAATAAAAAATAATATTATTGCTTGAAGATGATAGTAAATATTCACTATGCAAGTTTTTATTCATTTTTGCTTATTTTCAGATTTTTAATTTTCTAAATACAGGTCAAAAAGTAAGAGAATAACAATAGCCGGTTCCTTAACACACAGGTAACCGGCTAAAATGTGTCTAAACGTACAATTATTCACTTTTGGTGACTCACTCTAGCTAATAGTAAGTAAAAAGAGAAAAGATCTGTAATACAATCTAAACTTACCGCAGTAGGGGATCAGTAGATGGTGATGTAAGAAGTGCGGAGTTTTTATATGCTATAGGTTGTCCTAGTTGCTTGCTCTTTCATGAAATAAATAAAAGGGATTCCAGAACGTCGGCATTTACCTAAAAACGAGGGTTATTAATGATAGTCTAGCAGTCACAGTGGGTATAGTATGGGTTGAAAAAATTATTGACAAATAAAAGTAGATTGAATATACTGAAAAATAAGATATCTGGCATGCCACATACCACAAAAAAGAAGGAGAATAAAGAATGAGTCTTTTTAAAGTACAACAGCCTCTTTCTCTGAAGCAGCAAGCTTATGAAGGAATCAAAAATGCCATCATTGTGCATAAGATTCCTCCTGGCAGTACTTTGTTTGAAAGGGATTTGAGCGAAAACTTAGGAATTAGCCGAACCCCCGTAAGAGAAGCGATTCCACTATTGGAAATGGAAGGATGGGTGAAATCCATACCAAGAAAAGGAACCTTTGTTAGTCAAATAACGGCTGTGGATGTTGAAGAAGTGATTCAAATTCGGAGAGGACTTGAGATTTTAGTTATTGAACTGCTTATTCCCAAAATTACAGAGCGAAACATTGAAGAACTCGATAAAATTTATGTAAAACAGCTTGAGCATATAGAAGACAGTGGACAATTTATCGCAGTAGATAAAGATTTCCATATTTACTTAGCCGAGTTGAGTGAAAATCGTCGTCTTGTAAATCTAATGAGCACTATAAGTGATCAAATTAGGTGGTTTGGTGTCAGTGCACTGAATTTACCGAATCGGACAGAACAAACATTGAAAGAGCATGCCTCGTTGATTAAGTGTTTAAAAAATAAAGATGCTGAAAAAGCGAAAGAGGCTGTGTTAGAGCATATCGAGCATACTCGAGTTGCTATTTTATCGAGCCTCAGTTTAGAAGATTAAATAATAACCTCTATTCTTATTATGTAATAAGGATATGAGTTGATTATATTGTAAGCCTTTACATTTGAAGGGGAGGAATGCATATGTCCGAAATGTTATCAAAGAATTTGAAAGTAGAAAGTGAAGAATTTGAAAAACCATCACGTGTTCGATGGTGGTTAGCTTTTCTCTTTTTCCTTATTGGATTGATCGCTTATATGGATCGATCAAACATTTCGATTATTGCGAAGCCAATGATGGAAGATTTGAATATGAATAAGGTTCAATTCGGTATGTTGGCCTCGTTATTCTCTTTAGGATATGCGCTCACTCAAATTCCTGCGGGAATTATTGCGGAGCGAATTGGTGCAAGGAAGATAGTGTTATTTGCATTAATTTGGTGGTCGATTTTCACAGGGTTAACAGCAATTGTAAAATCTCATGGGTTAATGGGGCTTGTACGTTTTTTATTTGGAGTAGGAGAAGGACCGATGTATCCAGGTAATGCGGTGTTTAATACGTATTGGTTTCCAAAACAAGAAAAAGGTCGTGCCGCCAGTGCGCTTTTGGCAGGATCTTATTTTGGACCAGTGATTGCGCCAGTATTAACCGTGGCTATTTTTCAAACTTGGGGGTGGGAAGCTGTTTTTTATATCTTTGCCGGACTGGGCTTAGTAGCTGCATTGATCTGGTATGTGATTGGCCGTGATAAACCGGAGGATCATCCTTTTGTAAACAGACAAGAATTAAAAATGATAATGCAAAATAGAACGGTTAAAGCAGAGAAAAAGTCAGTAGCTCCATGGAAGAAATTTTTAAAAAATGGCCGATTCTGGGCGCTGGGTCTTCAATATTTTGTTGTTTTATATATTATTACTTTTTTTCTTGTATGGCTGCCAACTTATTTGTTGGAAGCGAGAAGTTTTTCGTTAAGTAGCATGGGATTTGCAGCTAGTTTGCCGTGGTTATGTATATTTATTACAGTTATGACGGGTGGAATGATTTCAGATTGGTTAGTCAAGAAAGGGAAATCAAAAATGATTGCTAGAGGTTCATTGGCGATTTCAGGATTACTCATCTTTGCCGGCACTATGTATTTAGCCGCATATGCTTCGAGTCCATGGATGAATGTAGTGTGGTTAACCATTTCTTTAGGTGCATTAGGCTTTCCGGTAGTGACTTCATGGGCAGCAGTTACAGATTTAGGGAATGAATATTCCGGTTCTGTGTCAGGTTGGATGAATCTTTGGGGAAATCTAGGTGCTTTTGTATCGCCCCTATTATGTGGCTGGTTAGCAGAAAATATTGGTTGGGAATCAACTTTGTTAGTAAGCATTGTTCCCATTCTCTTTGCTAGTCTCCTTTGGTTTGGCGTTCGTCCAGATCGATCGCTAACATAATAATTTATTTTTAATTCAACTGGCATGCCACATGCCACTATTTAGCTGTCAATTTGATCCGTTCAAATTCAGGAAACTTTTGTAAATAATTTTCCGTTGGACTCAGCTGCAAAAGTACGTAAAGATGTCCTAGGTTTTCAAGGAAAATACCAGAATTATATTAAATTGATAAAGGTGTGAAAAGAAATGGAGAATAAACTAAGTTTGAATATTCAAGGCATCAATCAAAAACTAGAATTTTGTGTGAAACATATATTTAATGCGGGTTATGCTGGGGTGAATCAGGAAAAAGTACAAGAGCATATCGACGAACTAGCTAAATTAGGCGTTGAAACACCTAATACGATTCCTACTTTATATCCTGTAGCTAATCAGCTCGCTACGTATTCTGGATCTTTTCAAGTACAACATAATGAAACAAGTGGCGAAATCGAATATGTATTATTGTGGGCTGATAACGAAATGTACGTCACAGTTGGCAGCGACCATACCGATCGTAAACTAGAAACCTTCAGTGTCCCCATGTCTAAGCAAGCTTGCCCAAATATTTTAGCCCGAGAAGTTTGGAAATTTGAAGAAGTAAAGGATCATTGGAATCAAATAGAATTAACTTGTTGGATACGATCAAATGGTGAAGAACAACTTTATCAAAAGGGTACTTGCGGTGAGCTCATGTCCCCGGAAAAGTTAATTGAAAACTTTAAAGAAATGAAAATTGGTCAGGATGGACATGTTTTTTATTCAGGAACAATCGGAACAGTCGGAAATTCACTAGCGTATGGAGATGAATACGTAATCGAAATGAATGATCCGGTACTAAATCGAGTAATTACCCATCAATATAAATTGGAGTTTTTGCCAGAAGAGATTGGATGACGGGATGACTCCATGTCTTCTATCAAGATAATGTTTTTAAGGTCCTTAGGAAGAAGAGAATCAAAGAATTTTGGATGGAATATTACATTAAGAGTAACTATAATCCCTGGATTTGTTGTAGCTATATTATGATTACTTGTGAAACCAGATAACTCATTAATAAGTACAATTAAGGAGTGACCAAAGTGAATTATTTAGTATTTCAAATGGATTTAGAAGTTGGGAACCCAGAAGAGAATAGAAAAATCATTGAGCGCTGGTTAGAAGCTAACTACAATGATAATTTGGATGTTGTAGTTCTTCCTGAAATGTGGTCTACGGGCTATGCATTGAAAGAATTAAAAGAAATCTGCAAAGTAGATGGTAATCAATCCATTGAATTTCTGCAATCATTGGCTAAGAAGTTTAACGTAAACTTGGTGGGTGGCTCGGTTGCCGTATTAGAAGGTCAAGATATCTTTAATCGTGCGATTATTGTAAATCGAATGGGTGAAATTGTTCATACATATGACAAAATCCACCTTGTTCCAATGTTAGATGAGCAAAAGTTTTTAACGGGCGGTCTTAATCAAGTTGAAGTATTTGAACTTGAGGGTGTGAAGATGGGAGTTATTATTTGTTACGATTTACGTTTCCCAGAAATTATTCGTGACTTAGCATTAGAAGGTATTCAAGTACTACACATCGTAGCACAATGGCCACTGGCAAGAGAAACACATTGGAATACGTTGCTTCGTGCACGCGCAATTGAGAATCAAATGTATGTTGTTGCATCAAATGTGACGGGGGCAAAGTTAGGAGTGGAATTCGCTGGTTGCTCACAAATTGTAGATCCTTGGGGAGACGTTGTTCAGAAATTAGATCAAGAAGTCGGTGAATTAAAAGCAACTTTAGATTTAGAAGCAGTACCGCAAGTCAGAAAAGATGTGCCAATCTTTAGTAGTCGTGTGCCATTACTTTATAAATTCAACCGAAAATCTTTCTTAGATGAAGTGGAGAAAATGCCGAGACCTGAAATTGAATTTACAGACTATAGTAATTTTGAACTTGCACCAATTGATGGGAAGGTCGTAGGACTCTCTCAAAGGGTTATTTCAGAGGGTTCGTCAACACAAGAAATGGTTCGCATTTTGGAGTTCGCACCGGGTACAGACACGACGCCTAATGGGGTTCAAGTGCATAATTATTGGGAAGAGCTATATATCGTTAAAGGGTCTATCATTGATTTAACCTTAAATAAGATATTCACTGCGGGAATGGTGGCTTCACGCCCTCCTGGAATGCAACATGGTCCATGGAAGTCAACGGATGGTTGTATAATGTTTGAAGTACGATACAGCAAATAATAAAGTGCTGATATTTTGATAATGAGTGAAGCAAAACGTTTCACACCTTAATAGATAATCTGGTGGGTGTTCATATTTAAAACATAAAATAACAACTTAAAAAGCTGCATTTCTATAAATCAATATAGGAATGCGCTTTTTGTTTGTTGAAATAGTAACCATATACCTTCTTAGTTGAATAAATAAACATTGCCAGACAAGTAATGAGGTACAGCTAACCCTCCTATTTTAAAATCATTGAAGAAGTAAATAAAATTCTTAATGAAGAGATGTCTGAAATACTGAAATAGCCATTAATAATTTACGTTTATTTACAGATTAAACATAGGAGAAATAGTAACAATTCTCAGTAGCAATCAGCTCTGTTGAATATAAAAGAGGTGTGGGAGGAATATAATGATAATTTTTTTAATTATATTTGCAATATTAGCTGGCATGGCTTTACCTACTCAATTTAGTGTCAATGCTCAATTGAGATCTGTCGTACATTCCCCTATCATTGCTTCGACTATTTCTTTTATAGTTGGTGCAATTGTTTTGCTTATTATATCTTTGTTTGGAAAAGGTATGAGTGTAAACAAAGAATGGTTCACGGCACCGTGGTGGGTATGGACCGGAGGCCTGTTAGGAGCTTTTTATGTAGTTGCTTCTATTGTACTTATACCTCGTCTAGGAGCTACTGCTACAGTTGCTTATATTCTTGCAGGTCAAATGGTTGCTTCTACTTTAATTGACCATTTTGGATTAATAGGAGTGCATGTGCACTCTTTAAGCATTCCTAGAGTAATAGGAGTAGTTTTAATCATTGTCGGAGTTATTATCATTCAAAAATTTTAAAATGTAATAATATAAAAGAAAACAGTTATAAAATCGACAATAAACATAACGCCACAGTAGAAAAAATAACTAATACTTTATCTGAATAAGCACTGACTATTTTTTATTTTAGTTAGTGCTTATTTTAAATGCGTTTTTATTTTATCCTTACATAAAACGAGCATCAATTAGTTCACTTAACTTCATTTTATTTTTCAATTCAAATACTTCATCGATAAAAACAAACAAATTCCCCAGGAAATCAACAAATTGGATGAATCCCTTTTCTGTAATACATTGTCCCTTTTTGTAGTATGTAAGATAAACTTGTTTATTTGTATGTAACGCTTCAATCAAGGTGAAATTAATTTGTTCCATTTGCTCTTCTGTTAAAACAGGTTGATCTACCTCTAGTTGCTTGTTTATAACTTCCTTTAATTCTATGTATTGCTCTGGCATAGTGGCGAATGGGCGCCATTTTTTCATTTTATCAAGATCTCCTTTTAAAAAAGCTGTTGTTTTAATAGCTTTTATCGATGTAGTCATGGCTACATTGATAATCGTGTTTCAAAATTAGGATTCATATCTCTTGATATGTGGAGACAAAGAGAAAAAGCGTGTTTTGAAAAAAGATTGACGAAAACACGCCTTTAATACATTCAATTGAATTATTCTTTTGTGGAAAATTGGTCATTTTTTGCGATTTTTATTCTATTATAGCACCCGTTTGTTGAGGGTTTTTGAATGCACTATAACTGGTTGATTACCCTTACATACTCCTCGTACCATTTTTCCCATTCCCCTTTTGGGAAATCCATATATTGACCCTCCAATACAGAACAAAACATAATTAGACATACATGCCACCCGGATAAATCTTTTGGAGTATGACCACTGAGGTTAGGGATATATTCTTTCAATATTAATAAACATCCATTATCTTTAGAAGATAACTCGAATCGGACCCAACCTTCTCCCCATTCATACTGTAAGCATGATTGTTCTTCAATATCTAAGATCGAAATATCAAAAGAGTTAGCTGTCCCGTCATTCATATTGAACTTAATTGTTCCGCCTTTTCGAAGGTCTACAACTTCTAAGTTTGACATCCATTTTTGCAATTTATCATTCTTTGTTAAAGTATCCCAAACCTTTTTAACTGAGTGATTAAGTGGTCGATTATATGTAGCTATATAGCCATTCTCTTTCTTTTCTACAACTGCTAGCATATGTTACTCCTCCTTATCTAATAATTTTTTCTAGGAATACTATAGATACTGTATATTTTTAGTATTGTTACCTATCCTACAAGGAAATGACAATAGATGAATAACAATCTTTGTATACTTTATATTCACCCTTATCATACACTATTGTTTCTTTCATTCCTCTATCGTGATGCATGATATCTTCCTCCTTAAGCTTTATGGCCACCTATAAGGCCATTTCGATAACGAGCCGTTGAATAAGGAAGGTGACTAGACGCACGTAGTACACTATTCTTGCCATAACGCAGCCGAATGTCATCAATCGTTTTAGCAAGAGCATAGGCTCTTTCACGTTGGTCAATATCCTCAAATAAGCTCATTTGCTCCTCTTCTTCAATGCTTGTATTCGATAATGAAATGCCAATGGAGCGAATCGGCATACCACTATCATGCGTAAGCGAAAACACACATCATCCAAGAGCTCTAACAGCAATAACTCCACTTCTTTTCGGTTTGTATAATCGCGAAATAAAATCTGACTCTTTCCAAAGGAACGAGAGCTAGGAATGTACACATCGGAAATGCGACTAAAATCAATCCCATTCGCATGTTGGTGGATTTCTTCTCCTAGGACACCAAATTCTTTACGTAACATCTCTACAGAAGAAAGAGCGAGTTCTTTTATGGAGTGAATGCCCAGACGATTCAAACGCCTTTCTGTAGCAGACGAGATCCCCCAGAAATCCTTCATTGGATGAATGGACCACAACTTAAAGGAAATATCCTCATATCGCCAATATGCAACTCCTGTTGGGCTATTCTTGGCCTCATGATCTAAGCTCACCTTCGCTAGTAAGAGATTTGGACCGATTCCTGCGGTAGCTTTCAGTCTTGTTTTGCGATAGATCTCATTACGTATTCGATGAGCTAGCTCCTCTGGTTTTCGTGCAAATAAATGCAAAGAAGCTGTCGCATCAATAAACAACTCATCAATGCTATACGCATGAAAGTCTTCAGGAGCCACATACTGTAACACCAAACTCGAAATATAGTTCGAAGCCTTGATATACCTCTCCATGGATGGATTAACCACATGGATATCTTTCCTTTTAGGAATGTCGAAAAGGCGGCTTCCTGTTTTGATCCCTTCTTTCTTTAATAAGGGTGTGGCAGCTAGCACAACCGATCCTGACCTTTTGATATCTCCTACCACCGCAAGCCTTGTTTTCAATGGATCTAAGCCCCGTATGACAGAAGAAACGGAAGCAAAGAACGCCTTCATGTCGATACATATAATCACTCTG
>Ga0102589_1002296_pt1 | contig 22584 bp, 18 predicted proteins | sample AraplaMF_Col_mLB_FD_76858 | JGI IMG/M metagenome (GOLD analysis project Ga0102589, IMG submission 76858) | Arabidopsis root microbial communities from the University of North Carolina, USA - plate scrape MF_Col_mLB | ecosystem: Host-associated > Plants > Roots > Endosphere | place: USA... | reverse complement strand
AGTTTCTGCAATGATGATAAAAATGCAAACTAAGAAAATCCTAAATTGATTATTGATGGACGATCAGCTTCAAAAAGCATCTTCACTTTTAATAAAATAATAATCGTTCTTTTAAAATAAGGCAGCTTGTTTTAGAAAGCAATTAAAAATGGTTGCTTCAGAACAAACAAACCCCATTTTTATTGTTGTGAAAGAGGGTTAGTCCTATTAATAGCTACTTACGAGGGATTTGAAATGGGCAATACTACTATAAACTTTTCAATTAACCTAGCTATAACAGTCCGTTTACCTTAGAGGTAGACGGGCTTTTTTTATTGTATGTAAAGACAAAAATACTGCGCAGGCGAGCGGAAGAGAAAGTACTCAAAAGGTAGATAAAGCATAATTTCATCGTTAACTTACGTATTTGCTTTTGTCAAAAACATGTAATGTTGTTTCTATTTTTGTTGAAAGTGAACAATGTTATTTAAATACTCCTATCCTACAATTGCATTAAGGAATACCATAAGAAAAAATGGAAAAGCAGAAGTGGGTATGAATGAAAATGTGTTGCTTTTTTTGTGCAAAACATACAAAGTGATAACTGATATTTCATTCACCTCTTCCTAGGTGATTTTAACGTGAATCTTTCTATTTTTAAACTATGGAACCTAGTTAATCAACAGACGTATTTCAAAATAATAGGAGGAATTGATAACATGTTAGTCAAATTATTAGAACCATTAAATGTTTCAGATTCGATCATTGAAAAATTAGCGGAGCCAATCAAACAGTCCGGTCATGAATTTGTTTATTACAACGAGAAAACAACGGATTCGGCAGAATTAGCAAGACGTAGTGAAGGTGCAGATGTTATTATGATTGCTAATAATCCTTATCCTACAGAAGTGATTGATCAAAATGCCAATTTAAAATTAATAAATGTAGCCTTTACAGGTGTTGATCATGTAGGTATCGGGCAAGCGAGAAACCAAGATGTTATGATATGTAATGCAGCTGGATATGCGAATCAAGCAGTTGCGGAATTAACAATTGGTTTAGTATTAGATGTGTATCGTCATATCACTCAGGGTGATAAAGAAATCCATGCCGATAATTTCCCAGGAGCATTCCAAGGTAGTGAAATTAAAGGGAAAACAGTTGGTTTGATTGGTACAGGTAAGATTGGTATGATGACTGCTCGTTTGTTTAAAGCATTTGGCGCAAAAATAGTAGCTTCAGACCAATCTAGAAGAAATCCGGAAGCTGAAGTTTTGGGTATCGAGTATATGGAATTAGATGAGTTATTAGCACAATCTGATATTGTGTCATTACATATACCATTACTTTCAAGCACAAAAGGATTAATCTCTAAAGAAAAATTAGAATTAATGAAGGAATCAGCTATTTTAATCAACTGTGCACGAGGACCAATTGTTGATAATGATGCATTAGCAGATGCGTTAAATGAAGGGCGAATTGCAGGAGCGGGTATTGACGTATTTGATATGGAACCACCTATTCCTGGAGACTATAAACTAGTACAAGCCAAAAATGCAATTTTAACACCTCATGTAGGCTTCCTTACGAATGAGGCAATGGAATTGCGGGCTAAAATTGCATTTGATAACACAATGACATTCTTAGAGGGAAAACCTCAAAATATTATTCGCAGATAATCATTTTCTGATAAACGCTAAATAACGTGGGTATAATTTGAAATTCGAAACAAGGAGAAAATACAATGACATTAAAACAATTAGCAAGAGAAGATTTAAAAAATCGTATTTTCCATTGGCCTGATATTCAAGAGTTTAGAGAAGAAGGAGCGACAAAACATATTTTTTATGAAACACCTAATACTGTTGGAGCTATATGGTGTATGCGCCCAGGACAAACTTTGCCACTTCACTCACACGAGAAAGCTGATGATATTTGGGTTGTTGTTGAAGGGACAGCAGATTATTATCCAGAATGTGGTGAAATGGTTCAAATTAAAGCTGGTGATGTTGTAGTTGCACGTGCGGGTGAAAAGCACGGAATGACTAATAATTCTGGTAGAGATTTCGTCATGTTAGGGATTGCGGGTCCGACACCAATCGGCTTTATTGCACATAAACATCTTTAAGTTAACTATCACGTCTGTTGATTAACTAGTTTTCATAGTAAAAAAAGATGCCTCCTTGTAGATACATTATCTACTACGGAGGCATCTTTCATGCGATCACAAAGGATTGTCACTCCTTTTTACAAAATAGGATTTGAGCAAAGGTGTTTGCACTGTAGATTACGATCGGTCCGATTACCTATATGGTAGTCGGACTTATTTTTGTTTATTTGAGCATTCCTTACTGTGAGGAGAGTTTGCGAAGGTACAAAAGCACTGAGCAGGGATCGGCGAATGAGAATGTCATAAGTCATACTTTAATAAACATTTCAAACATAGGCTTTTGTCTAAAATGTGCAATGCTGGTTCTGTTTTTGTTAAAAGTGAACAATGTTATTTACGTACTCATAATCTAAAATTAAATTAAGCACTACATAAGTAAAAAAAAGAAAAATGGGAGTGTCATATTATGGGACAAACAGTTAAGAATGACCCGAATTATTACAAAAAAATCATTTTTGCACTGTGTTTAGGTTGGGTAGCTATTTGGATTTATCGTACAATACTTACACCAATATATCCACAAATTCAAGAATCGCTTGGTAATATTAGCGATACTCAAGTAGGACTTATTGCTTCTATTTACTTCTTTGCCTATACTGGTATGCAAATTCCATCAGGAATACTTGTTGATAAATTTGGACAAAAACGAGTATTAATCCCTGCGTTTATCATTTTTGCATTAGCAGCATTCGTCATTGGATCTAGCACGACAATCACTCAAGTTTATGTAGGCGCCTTAATGGCAGGTCTTTCGACTGGCTCATACTATGGTGCGGCTTTCTCTTTATCAGCTAAATATATGCCAAAAGATAAGAAAAGCTTTTCTAATGCGATCATCAACAGTGGTTCGGCATTAGGGATGGTTATTGGTCTAGTAGGCTCATCTGTATTAGTAGGTGGCCTTGAAATCCAATGGAATTACATGCTTTATATTATAGCAGTCTTAATAGTAGCTGTAACATTTGTGTTTGCGTTATTTGTTAAACAAGACAAAAAAACAGCTACAAATGAAACATCTGAAGATAAGAAAACAACACAAGCCACAGTATCTCAAGGCGTAGAATTATTCTCGCTAAAAAAATTAGTTATTTATTTCGTCTATTTTGCAACATGTTATGGTTATTACATGATTGTGACATGGCTACCATCATTCCTTGTCACAGAAAAAGGATTTGAACAAGGTTCAGTAGGATATGTAGCTGCTTTAGTTGCAGTCACAGCAGTACCTGGTGCATTGATATTTTCTAAGTATATTGACAAAAATGCACATATGCGTCAGAAATTAATTATCTTCTTGTTAATTGGTGCAGCCGTAACAATTAGTTTAACCGTATTTGCACCTAACCCTTCTGTCCTTTATGCAGCATTAGTTTTATACGGTTTATTAGGTAAACTTGCCATTGATCCAGTTTTAATCACATATGTAACGGATTCAGTACCTTCCAACAACATGGCCAAAGCACTAGGTATCTTTAACTTCTTTGGAATGACTTCATCAGTTATTGCGCCAACTCTTACAGGTTATATTGGTGATATCACTGGTTCGAAAGTATTAGCATTCTATATTGCAGCGATACTTCTTACAGCAGCGGCGATTTTATTCTTCCTTGTCGTGATGTTGAAAGAGAAGAAATCTATCAAGCCTTTAACTAATGAATAAAGTAAAGCTACCTATCAGTGGAGGTTTAATAAATCTCCAGCTGATAGGTAGTTTTGTAATTCCTGTCAAAAGGTAGCGGAATTTATCGAGGTCTTACAAGCTGATGTTCTTGATTTATATAAAACATGAGTTGTACACCCCCATGCAATCCGAGTTCAATATAACAACTGAAATAAGCAGTAGTAACAAGGAACAAATCTTGTCACTACTGCCTTTTTGATTTAGTTTGTATAAAGTATTTTATACATTATTGGTTTGGCCGTGTTTTTCGTCTGGTTCATCAACCGCAGCATGGATTCATTTTTCATATTGAGCTAACTAAGCAGTGTAGTTGAAATACAATCTCCTTTTAAAATTAGACCTTTCATCCAATGATAAACGTTAAACCTATAAATTTCTCTACTGCTATTAATAGCTTTGTGAAATAGAAAGGAGATTTTGAAATCCAATCTTTTAATGTGGGTATTTTTTCTTCCTTTATCCTTATTTTTCAGTTTAATGCTATATATTGAAGCGTCAATTTAACCAGCTTTGCCTCCGGAACTAGGTGGAAGAGGTTTTTGGGTAGAATTTAAGAATGTTTGGTATCGTTCAATTTTGGTTTAATGCAATAGTATTATTAATTTCCTTCTTGCTATATTTGAAGTTTCTACGTAAAGAAAAATAAAGAATTAATGAACCATTGATGTTGACCTCCACGAATGAACCTAATCATCTTTCACTTTCTGTGGTAAAGTGCTGAATTTTGTGCTTCACGGATGGCTTACGGGAGCTTAAGCTGAAGAGGAGCTACTATATTTTGCATGCTCATTATTGAGGTGGGGAAGCAAGTGTAGCGGTAAAGTAGGCAAAAAGAAAACCGCTAAAAAGCATTCATAACAGCTTTTTAGCGGGACTTTTTAGTTTAAAAATTTACTTTCTCTGATGCAAATAATGCTAATCGTAAATCCAGTGAAATGTCAGGCGCTTCAATAGGCTGACCTAAAATCTCTTCACATTTTTTAATACGATATTTGACCGTATTACGATGAATAAATATATCCTCTGAAGTTTTTGTAAGATCACAATGGTTCGCCAAATAAATTTTCAAGGTATGTTTTAGTTCTTTTTCCTTCGTTGTTTTCGGATAAGCTAATGAACCTAGCGTATACGTGATAAACGGCTTTAATTTATTGGCCGGAATAAGTTGTAATAATTCTTCTACACTTTTAGATTTATAGAGTTCTAAAAATTCTAATTTACCACTTTCAGACTTATGATCAAAAGCTTCATTCGCTTCGAAATAAGAGAGTGGTAACTGTGAGAATTCAGTGACTTCATTTCCAATACCGAAAGAAAGTGTACTATTAAACAGTTTTTGATACTCTTTTTGGATATATTTGCAGTAATCTAAATAATATTGATGTTTCGTTTGTAAGAGTATCGTAAACCGATGATTACCTGGAGTCATATAAACACTGATAGAAGGATCAATGTCCGTCAACTTATGCGTGAGCCATTCAAAGGTCATCTGATAGCGTTCGTTCAAATAAATATTATTTTCCACATCTCTTTCTTGATCAATTGCACAAACGATTACTTGATAGAAATTGGATGGTTGGATAAGGTGCTTTTTTAAAAACTCAGGGTGCTGCTTGACTGAAATAAGATTATCAGGATGTTCAGACATTAACGTTTCGAAAAATCGGTTTACATCTTGTTGTTCCGCTTCTTTGATTTTACTATTTTTATAGATAGCGAGACTGAGTGTATTGACAGCTTGTTCAATGGCAAGCAAACTAAATGGATACGTAAGCGTATTGACATTTGAGACCATCAAATAATATGGAAAATATTTAAATGCTGGAACTTCAAAAATAATATGTTCTTCTTGGAAAGATGCTTTATTATTAGGTGAAATTTGATTGGTATTAACATATCTTTTGAAGTAACTAAGATTTTTTTGAACTTGCTCTGAGTGTTCGTGGAAGTGATGGCTCATCGATTTAATTTCATGGAAAGGATTTAAGAGCATCACAGGGACTCTGAGAAGTCTGCTCATACGTTCAATCATCATTTCCAAGCTCAAACCTCTCATAAGCATTGTATTTAATTCTTGTTGGATATCCAATGCAAAATATAACTTTTCAGTTTCTCCATCCAGTATATAGGATGACATATGATGCGTAATGGATCCGAGATTCCAACTATCAGGGATTCTGATAATGGGGAATTTCAACTCATTTGCAAATTCTAATACTTCCTCGTCGATCTTTTCTAAAAAGCGCGATAACTTAAAGCCTATGCCGGCAACTTGTATATCATTTAATTCTCGTATGAGATCTATTAATCCGTTTTGGTCGTGTTGATAACACATACCAGTAGTAACGATAAATGAATGAGGTGCTGTGAAATTTTTAATATCAGGAGTTTCCGTAATATCGACCATTTCTACATCTCTTTCTAAATCGCCCTCATCATTTAACAATATTAAATCAGAAAATTGTTGGACAGACATAATTTCTTTTAATGTTGTCACAAGAATCAACTCCTTTATCTTTGTTAGAAAAAGCCAAAATATTATTTAAATATGTAAGATGCTACAAGGATAAGCTAACACTCTGATTGTATACTATTTTTGAAGGTTATTATACGTATAATCCTTTATTTCGAAATAGTAAAGGAGATTCATATACTTGAACTAGGTCAAAATATTCTACGTGATGCTTTGTTTTTGAAAAGCGGGTTACTACAAGGATAGTATGCTAAAGTAGCTCGAACAAAGAAATTCACCTTTACTCAACTAAACCATGTTAGAAATAACTACGCTAGAAAGAAATGACAACGATGTGGGATCAACAATACAATCCACTTGGAAACGAAATAGCGAGTGTGCATCATAGCCTTTCTTCCTATACTCCTATTTCTACTTAGTTTAACAATCTTTAAATTAAAAGGGATATATGCAGCAGCCTTAACTTTAGGGGTTACTATGATCATTTCAGTCGGAATTTTCGATATGCCGATTACCAAAGCTTTCGCGGCCATTGTTCTTGGAACAGGTAAAGCGCTGTGGCCTATTGGTTATATCGTCATTATGGCTGTTTGGTTGTACAAAATTTTTGTGAAAACCGGAAAATTTGAGATCGTACGTGGTCACGGGATCTGTTGTGAATAATAACGCATTATTTGGCAGCTTCCAGGTAGTTACCGGAACGCAGATCGGCATCTCACCATCTCACCATCTCACCATCATTGCTAATGGCTGCGAATACGGCTAGAGTAAGCGTAGCAAAATTGATTTCACCACAATCTATCGTGATTGCAGCGGCAGCAGTTAATCAAATCGGGTATGAGTCAAAAATCTTTCATTATACAATACGATACAGTTTAGGCTTACTCCTTCTCGTATGTATCTTGACACTCGGGTTATCGTTTATCCTCTAATAACGTAAACAATGAATATACCACATAGTAAATCTAAGTTTTTAAATAGATTTACTATGTGGTTTTTGTTTTTCCGTAAAGATAACCTCGATTATTCGCTCCGCTCAAACGCCTTTTTAGTACCTTTTTATAATCGATAGCAAACAGCATTCTTTTTTACCTCACTGCTAGTTGCTACTTACCCTTTTTTTGTCTAAAGTGCATAAAACGACCCTCCATTATTGTTCGTTGTGTCAATGAATGGTTATGAGGAAGGACCTATAATAAAAGTGTACTAGAAGGAAGGAGTGAAAGAAGTATGGATATTCAATCAACTTTTCAATCTTTAGATAAGAAATTCACAAGTTTTGGTGGTTTAGAACAGGGTGGGATTACACGCCTATTATATTCTCAAGAATGGAATGAAGCCGTTCGTGAGCTAGAAGCAACATTCAAAGAAGAAGGCTTAGAAGCAAGTTTCGACGATATAGGTAACTTAACTGGACGTCTTGTTGGCAGTAAATATCCGGAAGAAACCATTTTATCGGGATCTCATATCGACACAGTAGTTGAAGGTGGTCATCTAGATGGTCAATTCGGTATCTTAGCTGCACTAGTGGCTGTGAAATATTTAAAAGCTAAACATGGCCAACCACTACGCTCATTAGAAGTATTATCGCTTGCAGAAGAAGAAGGTAGTCGATTCCCTTACACATTCTGGGGTAGCAAAAACTTCTTTAACTTAGCTAAAAAATCGGATGTTGACACAATTGCAGATGCTGAGGGCATTAAGTTCGAAGACGCGATGCGTCAATCAGGCTTCGATTATCGTAAAACTACTAACGTTCGTAATGACATCAAAGCATTTGTTGAAATTCATATTGAACAAGGTAAAGTTTTAGAGACAGAAAACAAAACAATCGGTGTTGTCAATGGCATCGTCGGTCAAAAACGCTACACGATCAATTTAAAAGGTGAAGCAAACCATGCAGGCACAACGCCAATGTCATTACGTCACGATACAGTTGTTGCCTATAGTGAAATTGTCACCGATTTAACAAAACGTGCAAGTGAAATTGGTGAACCACTTGTGTTAACGTTCGGTCATGTCATACCTGTACCAAACACAGTAAATGTAGTTCCTGGTGAAATTACGTTCTCAGTAGACTGTCGTCATATTGATCAGCAACTATTAAATGATTTTGCAATAGAAATCGAAGACAAAATTAAACAAGTCGCTGAAGCCAATAGCATGACGTATGATATTCATTTATGGATGGATGAAACACCAACATTGATGGATCAACAAATCGTTCAAATCATTGAACAAGCAGCAAAAAACAATGTAGGTGATCACTATAAAGTGATGCCATCTGGTGCAGGACATGACTCACAAATCTTCGCGCAATATGTTCCAACGGCGATGTTGTTTGTACCTTCTATTGGTGGAATTAGTCACAATATTACGGAAGAGACGAAGATAGAAGACCTTGTTAAAGGTATTGAAGTATTAGCAGATGTACTTTATGAACTGGCGTATAAAGAATAAACATTGAAAAGGAGCGGGACTTACTTATGGGTTATTTAAATCTTAATCAAGGTTACAGAGAAGGTTTATTAGAAACACGTTCTGTCATTAAAAAAGATAATTACGCATTAATCACACCAGACGGCTTAGTGAATAATGTTGTACCTGGTTTTCAAGATTGTGACGTAACAATCTTAGGATCACCACGTTTAGGCGCAAGATTCGTAGATTACTTAGTAACGGTTAAAAACGAAGGTGGAAATAAAACTGGTTTCGCTGGTGAAGGTATTCAATCGTTTGTATACGTTATTTATGGCACAATCAACGCTTATGCAGCTGGTAAAAAATACGAATTAACAGCAGGTGGATACTTATATGTACCACCACACTTACAGTTAACTTTTGAAAATAATAATAACGGTGAGGATAGCCGCTTGTTTTTATATAAAAAACGTTATCAACCTCTTAAAGGGCATCCACTTAAAGGACATACACCTGATGTAGTGACAGGTAATGTGAACGACATTAAACAAGAAGCTTATGAAGGTATGAAAGAAGTTTTAATCCAAGATTTATTACCAAAAGGGATCGAATATGACATGAACATTCATATTCTGTCGTTCAAACCAGGTGCTTCACATGGTTACATTGAAACACATGTCCAAGAACATGGCGCGTACGTTTTAAGCGGGCGAGGAATGTATAACTTAGACAACGAATGGATGCCAGTTGATAAAGGGGATTATATCTTTATGGGCGCTTATGTACCACAAGCAACTTATGCAATTGGTTTAGATGAACCATTTTCATACATTTATTCTAAAGATGCAAACCGAGACATTGACCTATAAAGAGGAGGCTTTATGAATCTTTGAAGCTATCGAAAGATTCATTAGGTATCTCCGTTACAAAAGAAATTCACTTATGTAGAATCTGACAAAATATTTTAGTGATGTAAGAGAAGGGGCTGACAATATGCGTGTATCGAAGGAAGAACTATTTAATTTAATGAAACAAAAGTTTATAAAAGCGGGATTAAATGAAGAAGCGGCACATGATGTTGCAGATGTATTAACATACGCTGATCATAGAGGCATTCACTCACATGGTGCAGTACGTGTTGAATACTACTCTGAACGAATCGCAAAAGGCGGTATTACAGCAAATCCAAATTACACATTTGAACAAACAGGACCTTGCTCTGCTGTTTTTGGTGGGGATAATGGTCCAGGTCACCAAATAGCAAAACAAGCGATGGAAAAAGCGATTGAAATGGCTAGAAAATCAGGTGTTGCCGTTGTTGGTATGAAAAATATCTCACATAGTGGTGCATTAGGCTACTTTGTTGAAATGGCAGCCGAACAAGATATGGTTGCTCTAAGTATGTGTCAATCAGATCCAATGGTCGTGCCATTTGGCGGAACTGAACCTTATTTTGGGACAAACCCAATTGCATATAGTGCACCGTCTGCAGATGACCGCATCATTACATTTGATATGGCGACAACTGTCCAAGCATGGGGCAAAATTCTAGATGCAAGAAGTAAAAATGCATCGATTCCAGATACATGGGCTGTCGATGCAACCGGTGCACCAACAACGAATGCAAGAGATGTTCATGCACTCCTGCCAATTGCAGGTCCAAAAGGGTATGGCTTGATGATGATGGTAGATATTTTATCAGGTAGTCTTCTAGGGGTCCCACATGGTATACATGTGTCTTCTATGTATCAAGACTTAACTAAAGGCCGCGAATTAGGTCAAATTCATATCGTAATTAACCCAGCCTATTTCACAAATTTAGATGCTTTTAAACAACAAATTTCAACGATGCTCAATGAATTAAAAGAGCAACCAGCGGCAGAGGGCTATGGAGAAATTTATTATCCAGGTGAACGCGGTATATTAAGAAGTAAGGAATACGATAAAGAAGGTATTGAAATCGTTGACGACATTTACAATTATCTTGTGTCAGACGATGTTCATTTCGATCGTTACCACGGAAAAAATAGATTTGCAGAATAATAAATTGGAGGATCATCATGTTATACACAATTATAAAAGAAAACACTTATAAAGACTCCATCGTGTTAATGCTTTTATCAAATAAGTTATCTGCAATTGATGGTGTAAACAAAGTATCAATCATGATGGGAACACCAGCGAACAAGGACATTTTTAAATCTTCTGGCTTAGGCACGGATGAATTAGAAAACGCAAAGCCAAATGATATTGTCATCGTTGTAGATACAGATCAAGAAGAAAAAGTAGACGAAGTGAAAGAAGAAGTTGAGATCGCTTTAAAAGGTGAATCAGATTCACAAAATACGTCTAAAGGTCAAGAAGCACATAACTGGAAACGTGCAATGGAGCTTGCGAACAATCCGAACTTAGCGTTAATTTCAATTCCTGGTCAATATGCAGCGATGGAAGCGGAAAACGCATTGAATGAAGGCTTACATGTATTCATGTTCAGTGACAATGTTTCCAAAGAAGACGAAGTGAAGTTGAAACAAAAAGCGCATGAAAAAGGGCTATTAGTGATGGGACCAGACTGTGGTACGGCACTTATTCACGGCGTACCTCTTGCCTTTACAAATAACGTCAACGAAGGTGATATCGGTATTGTTGGGGCATCAGGTACAGGGATCCAAGAAGTAACAACAATTATTGACCGTTATGGTAAAGGTGTTACAAACGCACTTGGTACAGGTGGACGTGATTTATCGACGGAAGTGGGTGCCATTACGATGTTAGATAGCATCAAAGCGTTAAATCAAGATCCGAAAGTAAAAGTAATTACAGTGATCTCCAAACCACCTGCAGAGGAAGTACAACGTAAAGTACTAAACTTATTAAGGAATATTGATAAACCAGTAGTAACGCTATTTTTAGGTGACAAACCTTCCTATCAAGAAGAGAACATCTATCATGCTTATACACTTGAAGAAGCAGCAGTTGTAGCTGTCCAATTATCGAATGGGGACAAACCGAATTTTGAACCGACAACAGCTGAACATGTAAGCGTTTCATTAAAAGAATCACAAGTTGGTATTAAAGGTTATTACTCAGGCGGTACGTTAGCGTCTGAAGCAGCGATGCTAGTGAGAGATGCTTTCAAAGATACAATAACGGAAGAAAAGAATGATAGCTTTGTTTTAAAAACAAAAAATCATGAAATTATCGATTTAGGTGATGATGTTTATACAAAAGGTAAACCACACCCGATGATTGATCCTGAAAAACGTATCGAAATGCTTGAAAAATCCGTTAACGATCCTGAAACAGCGGTCATAATGATTGATAACGTAATTGGTAACGGTGGTCATGAAGATATGGCCAGTGAACTAGCACCAGCAATCAAACGTATTTTAGAAAGTGCACGTCAAGATGGTCGTCAACTTGTAGTGCTTGCAACGGTTGTAGGTACAGTACAGGACATCCAAGGTTATGATAAACAAATTGAGATTTTAAAAGAATGCGGTGCAATTATTTGTAAGACAAACGACCAAATGGTTCGCACAGCTATCCAACTTGTAGGCGGTAAAGTGGAACAACCTATTGTCGATGTACAAAAATTTGCCTATACAAAAGAAAATTTAGCAGTAGATGATAAAGTGATGTCGTTCATCAATATGAAACCAAGTGTAATCAATATTGGGCTAAAAAGCTTTACGGAAGCTGTGCAAAACAGTGGTTCAGAGTGTGTTCAATTTAACTGGCGTCCAATTGCTGGTGGCGATGAGAAGTTAATGAAAGTACTTCAATTCTTAAACTATTATGAAGGAGGTACAATCTAATGGGTTTCAGAACAATAAATGAAGCGAACGAAGCTGTTATTCAAAAGATTATAGTAGCAGCACCATTTTTAACGGACGTTGTACCTGCTAAGTCTGTTATTCCAGAATTAAAAGAGTATGTATTATTACATGCTGGACCTCCGATGAAATATGAAAATATGACAGATCCTATGCAAGGTTCTTGTGTTGGCGCAATCCTTTTTGAAGGGTGGGCAAAAGACGAGGAGGGTGCACGTGATTTACTTGAAAACGATCAGATTACATTCATTCCATGTCACCATGTGAATGCGGTTGGGCCAATGGGTGGTATCACATCACCTAATATGCCAGTCCTTGTCGTTGTTAACAAAGAGAGTGGTCACGAGGCGTACTGTCAAATGAACGAAGGAATTGGAGCCGTATTACGCTTTGGCGCTTATAATGAGCAAGTAATTAACCGTTTACATTGGATGAAAGACGTATTAGGCCCAGTGTTAAGTAAAGCATTAAGAACATTGGATGAAGGCTTGAACGTTAACGTATTGTTTGCGAAAGCGATTGCAATGGGTGATGAATTCCATCAACGTAATATTGCTGCGTCACTTGCGTTTTTAAAAGAAATAGCGCCAATCATTACGTCATTAGAAGACGTTGAAAAAGAACAATGTACAGAAGTAATCCAGTTCTTAGCTGACACAGATCAATTTTTCTTAAACATTGCCATGGCGGCTGGTAAAGCGATGATGGATGCAGCGCGTACAATCGAACACGGTACAGTTGTTACTGCGATGTGCCGAAACGGTGAAAACTTTGGTATTCGTATTGCGGGTATGGGGGACGAATGGTTTACGGCTCCTGTTAATACGCCGCAAGGATTGTATTTCACTGGTTACTCAGCAGAAGATGCTAACACAGATATGGGTGATTCAGCGATTACAGAAACAATCGGCGTTGGTGGTATGGCAATGATTGCAGCTCCAGCAGTTACACGCTTTGTAGGTACAGGTGGATTTAATGATGCGCTTGAAACGAGTAATCAAATGACAGAAATTTGTATTAGTGAAAATCCGAACTTTGTCATCCCAACTTGGGACTTCAAAGGCGCATGTTTAGGTATCGACGCTAGGAAAGTTGTTGAAACAGGAATCACACCAGTCATCAACACAGGTATTGCTCATAAAATTGCGGGTTACGGACAAATAGGTGCCGGTACAGTCCATCCGCCAATCGAATGTTTTGAGAAAGCTATCACAGCATATGCCGAAAAGCTAGGCTTTAAAGGATGAATTTACAAGCAAGTGCGGTTGGTTCAATCGCACTTCAATTGTTAAATGAAGGTAATACTTTTTCCGTGCACAGTATATTTGAAAAAGGGTTGAATATCGTTGATCAAAATGGTGAATTGATATTTGCTGGTACTGATGAAAATGGGACATTTCCGTTTGGTATATTGCTTGATCCACAAACAAAACAAACGATGAAGGCCTATATTCAAGTGGGAGACACGTTAACAGTTCGTCATAATCGTCTTTCTCATAACGGTTTTGACATGTTGTTGAATTCAAAAATACTCCCTTTAAATATGGATTTTGAACATGCAAATATCACTCAATTAAAAGAAAATTTTCAAGACATTTCATTTAAATCCTATGAATCAACAGATTTTGAACGTGCACGTGTGTTGTCCTTGATCAATCGATTACACGATCCGACTGAAAATCTTGAGAAGACATTTCGTTACTTCATTGGACGTGGACAAGGCCTAACACCAACTGGTGACGATATACTGGTCGGCATTTTGTACGGACATTTTATTAATCATTTTATCGAACATAAACATCTCGAAACGTTAAAAGCTCTAATGAAGGAACCGTTAACAACCATTGTTAGTAAGCGTTTTATAACATGTGCTTTAGATGGTCTATTTAGTTCGAAGATTACAGCATTGCAACATGATCCATCTTTAGAAAGCATGAAAAGGCTTATAGATGTAGGATCATCATCCGGGATGGATACGTTATATGGCATTTACATGTCATTAACTAAGGAGTGAAAGAAATGGGGAAAAGTGTAGTTATTGCTTTGGGCGGTAATGCGATTTTACAGCCAAAACAAGAGGCAACGTATGATGTTCAATTTAAAAACGTAGTGTCGGCAACAGGCCATATGGTGGAAATTCGAGAAGCGGGGCATAAAATTGTCATTACACACGGCAATGGTCCGCAAGTGGGAAATATTATTGCTCAGAACGAAGCTGCTAAAAATGTTGTCGAACCACTACCAATCCATGTTTGTAACGCAGAATCACAAGGTTTTATTGGTTATATGATGGAAACTGCTTTAAAAAACCATATGAAAGAACGAGGCATTGCTGCAAATGTGGTTACATTGCTAACAATGGTTGAAGTGGACAAGGAAGATCTAGCGTTTGAAAATCCGACTAAACCGATTGGTGTATTTTTCTCAGCGGAAGAAGCGAAACGTTTAGAAGCGCAAGGCTTTACGATGGCAGAAGATGCAGGCCGGGGTTACAGACGGGTAGTGCCTTCGCCAGAACCACAGGTCATTCATGGTATAGATGAAATTAAACGTTTAATTGATGAAACGATTGTTATTTCATCTGGTGGTGGCGGTATACCTGTGTATCGTGAAGACAGTGGTCAATTACACGGTATTGAAGCAGTCATTGACAAAGATCGTTCAGGATTAAAGCTTGCACAACAAGTGAATGCGGACGTTTTCATGATGTTAACAGATGTACCAAATGTCTATATTAATTTTGGAAAAGAAAATGAGCAAAGATTAAGCCACATTACAGTAGCAGAAGCTGAACAGTATGTTGCAGAAGGACAATTCCCAGCAGGTAGCATGTTACCAAAAATGCAAGCAGCGATAGAATTTGCGAAATTAGGGAAAGAGTCTATTATTTGTTCAATCGAACAAGCAGTAGCTGCATTAGACGGAAAAGCAGGTACACGCATAACAATATAAGCTGAATTAAAGTTTGCAACGTCTTGGAGCGAAATATAGCGTTCTCTAGACGTTGCAAACATTATGTCGTTTACTTATTACGGAATTATTGAATGGCTCTTAACGGGGCTTCTAATAACCTTTAAACACACTAGAGGAAAGTATATGATTTGATCTTTTTAATTTAAGAGTTCAAAACTATTTGTCTTAAAAATAGTTTTGGACTTTTTATATTTAGGAAAAAAAGGATAATGAAGTATAATGAAGGTTGTTAATTTGTAAAATAGTTTGAGTACATCTGAGATTCTTGGCTAATACAAATCTCACTCTGTCTTTTGATACAAAATGGCCAATAAAAATGTTTATTTTAAGGGGGGAAAATTAAAAGATGAGTGTAACAATTTATAACGGAGAACGTTCTGAAGAAAGTATTCAATTCGAAAAATGGTTAATTTCCGAAAGTAATAAAGAGAGTTTTTCTAGTATTGCAAAAACCGAACAGTTTGTTAAGGAAAGAGGAACAGAAAACATTAAACCGTATGTTATTGGAGAGGATGTTCCATTTTTAAGTGAAGTGAAGGAGCATGTATTCGAGGGAATGCAGGTTTTTACATTAAATGACCAAAAGTTTTTGAAGCAAAAAGCTATTCTATATATACATGGTGGTGCTTGGACGAATCAACCTTTACATTTACATTGGTTGTTCTTGGATAAAATGGCGCAATCTTTGAATGCAAAAATAATAGTTCCTATTTATCCTAAAGTACCTCATTTTAACTATATAGATACTTATCCGAAAATTCTAAACCTTTATAAAGAAATGCTAGCATCTGTGGAAAATTCAAATCAATTAACGATTATGGGTGATTCGGCAGGCGGTAATATAGCACTTGGCCTGGCACATCTTTTAAAAATGAACAATTTGCTTCAACCGAAAGACATTATTTTATTATCAGCAAGTGTTGATTTGAGTTTTGAAAATCCACTTATAGCTGAATATGAAGAAAAGGATCCGATGTTAGCTAGTGAAGGTATGGAAGTCATTACAAAGATATGGGCAGCTGATAAAGATTTAAAAGACCCATTGATTAGTCCAATATACGGTGATTTTAAAGGACTTGGGAAGATCTCTCATTTTATTGGAACGCACGAATGTTTATATCCAGATGCAATAAGACTTGATGAAGAACTAACAGAACAGGGAATTGAACTCAATACCTTTGTTTATCCTAAAATGAATCATGTGTTTGTTGTTATGCCAATCCCTGAAGCCCTAGAGGCTCAACGGAAAATTATTACTATAATTAATAATTAAGTGCTGTTTTTTGGGATATAGAACATATGTTCTTTAGTGTGGGTAGATCAGGGTAGCAAGATTGTGATGAAATCATATATCAATTGAATTATGCAAATAAGAGGACGTATTTATATCGAGAATATGGTTTATCAGAAGTCACAGACTATGATCATTTGCGCTTTAAAGGGCTTGAACGCATTATAAGAAAAGCTTGCATTTGTAAAGGGGATTTTTAGGTAATGTATGGACGTTTGGTTGGTAAAAGTAGTTCAAATATTTAGCTGTAAATGAATATTGACAAAGTGGATTATCTATTAAAGGGATTAAATTGGAGGGAACAAACAATGGAAGCAAAGACACTTTTGTTACAACAATGGGCAAGCTGCTTAGATAAAGAAGACTGGTTTCCAGCACTTGAAAAAGTGCTAGAGGAAATTACTTTTGAACAGGCAATTTGGAAACCATCTGAGGGAGCAATGAATTCCATTTGGGAATTAGTTTGTCATTTACTTTTCTATAAAAAGAGACTTCTGACGCGATTTCTTGGTGATACAGCGAATGAACCACAGGCAGATAATAATGAATCTACATTTCGATTACCAACTATGACGTTTCAAAATTGGAAGGAAACAAAACAAAAATATTATGATGTTCATCGTGAACTTGAAAAAATACTAGCAAAAGCAGAACAAGAAGATTTGTTCGGACGTTCCCGAATTTTATACTTGAAAACAACAATACTAATTAACTAAACTTTTTTAGCTGTTTCATCTCACTATTATTAGTATACTTTTCACTGGTACATAACTTCCTATAATTTATATTATGTAAACTAAAATTATTTGGCGTGGAGGGGGGCTTAGATATGTCAACTTCCCTGTACAAGGACACAAAGTACGCACAGTTACATTTTATTCGTATTTTCGGAAAAATAGGGACACAAAGTTTACACAATTAGCCATTTGTATATGGACAAGAATCTACAGACATCTTGGACAAGAATGTCCAGAAAACGCACATTTTTCCGTCTGTCTTAATATTTCTTCTCCATGTGCTCGTACTGTTCCACAGCGATACACATTAGTATTGGTTTGGAATAAAGTTTGATTAAAAGTTTGCTGCAAACGTTGATTTTATATTAGAAGAAACCCACGCATCATTTTGATCAAACTTTTTTCAAAATGATGCGTGGGTTTTACTTAAATGCGAAGTGATTTTTATCAAACTATATCACAAATTATCGAACTTTATTTTATATGATCAATTTTTTTTACAAACTACAACCCTTTATTCTTCCATCAATAGGCTATTGTTTTATTTAAGAAACAATATTTATCTCTTTACGAGCAAATTTACATGTCCAGAAACCTAAAAATGAGTTTAAGCTTCTGTATATTGACCAATCTTTCTAAATTTCTCATAACGATCCTCAACTAATTGTTCGCCATTTAAAGAATTCAATGCTTTTAGTGTGTCCCTTATACATTCTTTTATATAAATTGCTTGCTTTGCAACATTACGGTGTGCTCCACCAGTTATTTCAGGGATTATTCCATCAATAACGTCAAGCTCTTTTAAGTCAGGTGCTGTTATACGCATTGCTTCTGCTGCTTGCTTTCCTAGACTACCATCTCGCCATAAGATCGATGCAGCACCTTCAGGAGAGATAACTGAATACGTTGAGTTCTCTAACATAAAGACGCGATTAGCTACCCCTAATGCAATTGCGCCACCACTTCCACCTTCTCCAATAACAATACTAATAACTGGTACTCTTAGAATCGTCATTTCAGCAAGAGTTCTGGCAATGGCTTCACTTGGGCCGCGTTCCTCTGCTGCCTTACCTGGATAGGCACCTTTCGTATCAATAAAACAAATAATTGGGCGCTTAAATTTTTCAGCCTGCTTCATTAAGCGTAATGCCTTACGATATCCTTCTGGGTGTGGCATACCAAAATTTCGTCGAATATTTTCTTTAGTTGATTTTCCGCGCTGGTGTCCAACAATTGTTATGGGCTGTCCTTCAAAGAGAGCGATTCCTCCAAGAATAGCCGCATCATCACCAAACGAACGGTCTCCATGTAATTCTATAAAATTTTCGCACATAGCTTCTATATATTGTAATGTTGTTGGACGTTCAGGATGTCTAGCAACCTGTACACGATCCCATGGTCTCATATTGGTATAAATGGATTGTTCTAGCTGAGTAAGGCGTGTTTCAAGCTTTTCGATTTCGCCTGTCATATCTACTTTCGCTTCGGTAGCAATTGTTTTTAACTCATCAATTTTTTCTCGTAATTGTACTACTGGTTCTTCAAAAGCTAAATTTTTAGACATGTTGCATGCCTCCTTTCGTATGCATTTTTACAAGCATTGCTACTTGGTTTCGTAAATCTTTTCGATGGAAAATTGCATCAAGCTGACCATGCTCTAGTAAAAATTCTGACTTTTGGAAATCATTTGGTAGTTTTTCTCTTAATGTTTCTTCTATTACACGGCGACCAGCAAAGCCAATCAATGCTTGTGGTTCAGCAATATTAATATCACCAATAGAAGCAAAGCTTGCCGAAACGCCACCGTATGTAGGATGCGTCATGATAGAAATAAACAATAGTCCTTCTTCACTATGATGTTTTAATGCCGCACTCGTTTTTACCATTTGCATTAATGATAGAATACCTTCTTGCATGCGCGCTCCACCACTAGTAGAAAAGATAATAACCGGTACACGTAATTTAATAGCTTTTTCAACGGCACGTGTGATTTTTTCTCCGACAACTGAGCCCATTGAGCCCATACGGAAATGAGAATCCATAATTGCTACAACAATTTCTTCTCCATCAAGAGTACCTAACCCAGTTAGTACAGCATCGCTTAATCCCGTTTGTTGTTTAGCCACTGAAATTTTTTCTATATAATCAGGGAAATTAAGTGGATTACTTGTTTGTAAATGATCATCCATTGATACAAATGATCCTTCATCTAAGAAATATGCTACGCGCTCCCGTGCAGTCATTTTGAAATGATAATCGCATTTTGTACACACTTTATGATTTTTTTCTAATTCCTTTGTTAGCTGAATGTGACGGCATTCTGGACATTTTGTCATAAGTCCTTCAGGAAATCCCTTTTCCTGTCCGTCCTCTTTCTTTTTACTAAATAAACTTCGTATTGCCATGTTCGTCTCCCCCTTTGTTGTTAACATGCTTTGTAAAGTCTTCATCCACTGCTCGTAAGCTTGCAATGCTTCTTTTTCATAGCCAAGTTGCATCGATTTCAACATAGTTTGAATGATTATGTTTTCTTCTTCTGTTGAGCTTTGATTTACACGCTCACCATCATAAGCCGTTAACTGAAACCAGATTTTTAGTGAAAGACGATTTCCCGCCGTGATTATTATTTCTCGTAATACATCTTGACAATTAATCGTACCTTCTATTTTCTATCGCTTTCGCACAGATAAACATACGTTCAAAGGCTTTATCTTCATTCAGTAGTTGTTTGGATACTTACTTTAAAGAAACGAAAGCCACTACCTTTAGAGGATGGTTGCTCTTACTGAATAAATAATACAAAAGTGGTCTGACCACTTTTGTATCTATCTTACAAAATAGTTATTTAAAAGTAAACGAAAAACTGGATAAAAATTTATGAATTTCCTTCAATTTCACATTATTTTCGTCTTTAGTGCATGTTTTACTTTCACTTGAGGTCTACCAAAGTGCTTTTTAAGCGTACCCTCAATGTAAAACAATTCATCTTCTAGTCCAGTGAGCCAATAACCAGGGGTATTAATCGTCGCGACTTTATGGGTATTGGTACATCACTAAGTCGTTATTTAAATAGGGATAATAATAATAAAAAAGTTGATAAGGAGAAATACTCCTTATCAACTTTGTATCCTATATTAAGATATAGGATCGACCAGCTTAGTTTGTTCACTCTTATGAATATTGGACAAATCTACTTTAACGATAATTACCTGGTCGAAAATCCATATGTATAAAACTAGGTCCATCTGGAGATGGAAGTAATTTCACTTGACGGTCGAAATACTTCAATGATTGTTCGTATAAACAAGGATCAATCACTTCTTTTACATCTTCTGAAAAGGAATAAAATTGTCGCTCGATAAACTCAGACCATCGACCATATACATTGGAAACGGAACTTTTGAAATCCTGCTCATTTGGAATGATTGCATGCAGCCTTGCGTGGTGTACTCCGATATCATAGGCTAAAGCTGGATCAACCTTCTCTGTAATCGGCACACCGTTGATTTCGGATAATAATAAAGCACCAGTGACATCTTCATTACCTTCCCAATAGTCTAACATTTCTGATACAGGTAGCTCATTGCGTAATCGTATAAGTGCAGTATACTCACGTTCAAGTTTTACTTTGGAATAAGGAATTTATATATATACCGTACGATGATCAATTAGCTTGATTTTATATACAGTAGAACTAAAAGACTCAGGAACGTTCTCGACTGCTAACACATTCAACTTAAATTTATCTATTACTTGTTGCAACATTTCATTCAAAAAAAAAACCATTTCTGTACCGTTTATCTTTTGGAAGTCTTACTCCAGTAAATGGTCCGTTTGCGGGAAAATATTATTTTACCTTGAAAAAAACAGCCATACTAGATGTAACATAACACCTAATCCGGCTATGTTATTATTTCAATTTATTAGAAATTTATATTCTACAATTATATTTCAACCTCTGTTTCAGACAAATTCAATGCTTTTCCGCCTACCTTTACCTCAATAATTTCTTTCCCTTGAGTGGTTAACGCTATAACTATTTCTGAAGGTTTTTTCATAGAGTAACCTTGCTCAACAGATATATTAATAACATGTTCAGGTTTGATTTTACCATATTTATATAGATAACATGAAAGGGCACCATTGGATGTACCAGTTGCAGATTCTTCTGGAATTCCATATAAAGGTGCAAAATTTCTACAGTGGGCATTTGAACCCTTTAGTGATTCAAGGGTAAAAATATGATAACCAACGGTATTATATTTACTGCTGATATATGTTACTTTTTCAAAATCTGGCTTTATAGAATTTAATATATCTAAGTTTCTAATCGGTACAAGTATATCCCTAAGGCCAGTAGATACAATTTGCACTGGTAGATCCCCGAACATTTCATCTATAGTAATATTTAAGGAATCTGCAATTTCCTCCTTGTCTATTATTTCATAATAGCTTGGAGCATTTTGATCCATCATAATTGATAGGTCTTCCATTACTTCTACATTTAAAATTCCAGCCTTTGTTTCTTGAGAATATTTTCCTGGTTTAATATATCCTTGGCTTGAAAGTGTATAGAACGCTGCTATCGTTGCATGGCCACAAAGATCAACCTCTTCATTAGGTGTAAAAAATCTAACCTTGAAGTCAGCAAGGTCTGACTCCATGACAAAAGCAGTCTCACTAAAACCGATGATACCTGCTATTTTTTTCATGTCCTCTTCTGATAGATAATCAGCGCTAAGTACCACTCCGGCAGGGTTCCCTCCCTCAATGGATTTTGCAAATGAATTTAATGTATAAACTTTTATCTTCATAATGTGATCCCTCCAAATTGTATATCGATTTTATATTTGCACGATTGTCCCAATATTCATTTCTTCTGCTTTTGATACAATATATTTTGAAACTGCAAGATCCTGCAATGCTATGCCAGTACTATCAAAAATCGTAATTTCTTCATCACTTGTACGTCCTTTCGCATTTCCAAGTATGAATTGTCCGATTTCAGTCAAATTGTTTTTGC
>Ga0102589_1002295_pt1 | contig 22589 bp, 37 predicted proteins | sample AraplaMF_Col_mLB_FD_76858 | JGI IMG/M metagenome (GOLD analysis project Ga0102589, IMG submission 76858) | Arabidopsis root microbial communities from the University of North Carolina, USA - plate scrape MF_Col_mLB | ecosystem: Host-associated > Plants > Roots > Endosphere | place: USA... | reverse complement strand
AATAAAGTTTGGTTTTCAAGAATTAGATTTAAATCGTATTGAAGGAAGATGTGATGTAAGAAATATAGCGTCTGAACGAGTTATGCAAAAGTTAAAAATGACATATGAAGGAACATTGAGACAAAGTGTAATGATCAATGGTATGTATTGCGATTCTAAGGTATATTCTCTTTTAAAACATGAATATGATAACTTTCGATAGCAGAACTTATGTAAAAAGCTAGCATGAATCTAGCTTTTTCTTTTTTGATCACGGGTATTTTAATCTCTTTATTCATCATATTTTGAATGTATACTTTTGTTAATGATTTTGCTAAAAATAGCTAAAGTTGGGTAAGGTTAATGAAATCAATATTTTGAATGTAAACAAATATACAAAAGTTTACATTCGTATTTATAATAAATAAAAAGCACTTTTTAATGTTTTAAAAGTGCTTTTTATTTGATATTAATTATGTAGTTTTATAATTTTTATTTTTAAGATCGAATAGATTTAGTATAAATACTAAGAAAAATCCAATTGCACAAAAAGCCTTTAACCAATTAAATTTATGATCTGTGGTAAGTACGGAAATAAATTCAATAGTATTAGTAATAAATAATATCCCGAATATCCATATGTTAAATTTGACCATTTTTAAACTTTGCATAATGTTCCTCTCAATCTTTAATATATATGCATTATTATATTAAATTTAAACGTTTTTAGGAATAAAATTTATATCTATTCAAAATTTTTAATCAGGTTGTATTACTTTGCTTATGATGGTATTTGCAAGTAAACTACTTGCATTCTTTTCTATATAATTTAATAGAATAAATAGCTCCAACAAAGAATACCAAGGCTTGAGTTAATATAAAGAATTGACGGAAATACATGTCTTTACTAACTAAAGAAATAAATAGGGAATTCATTAGAATTTGAGTAACAAACATACTATAAGTAATTTTTAAATAAATAGTATTTGTTCTTTCATCTGGTTTACCAATTTTTTTGTAGATAATATAAAGTACAATTGCTGAACCCAACATCAAAAGGCTTATAAAACCTACAAAGATATTGAAATTATCTGTGCTTTCTGACATCCAGTTGTTTAATAGATCAATCATTGTTATCTTCCTTTCGTACATAAGAGAATATTTCGTTTATATCAACCTCAAAATAATTTGCTATTCGATATGCTAACACCAGTGAAGGAGAGTAATTATTCTTTTCCATAACAAATATCGTTTGCTTAGAAACTCCAACAGCATCAGCTAAATCTTTTTGTGACATTCTTCTTAACACTCTATGTTCATACACTTTATTCACTATGGAATCTCCAAAGTTTTCCTTCATAGTTAACACCTTCCTTTCTTAACACCTATATTAAACATATTTTATAAAAAAGTAAAGTTTAATTATACAAAAAATATTTTTTTTTATATAAATTAAAAGAAATTATATATAATCTTTTAAATTTCAACCTTATAAAAGAGAAGGAATTCTATGAGGGGAATTTAGTTTGTCTGAGAGGGTATAATAAGCTTATATGAGGTTGGTTTTATAGAAAAAAGAAAACAAAATGAAAGTAAACTAATAATAAAAAGTTTACATTGGAGCAAAAGAAAAAGAGTCCTATTAATTTAGGACTCTTTTTTAGTTTAAATAGGGTTACTATTGCTTGTTTTTTTAGTGGAAATAAAATAAGTAATCAAGATTATGCTAATTATATAATGTAGTGTGATTATCCAAAAATCACGAGTAATAAATGTTACTGTTATAGTTAGAGAAAGATTTGTTAAAGCAAATAGCAGATATAAAATTGTTTCTTTTTTATTCCACTTTTTTCTGTTAATAAGAATATAAATAAATCCTATCAGAGGAAGAGTAAAGCAAAATAAAAAGATTAATTTGTCTTTAAAATTCCAGGATGTTAAAGTTTGTGGTTTCATTCAAGTTTCCTTCCTATTATATTTTTAAATAATTAATACATATTTTACCACAAATGGTTAATTTAATATTGATTTTGGAATTAAAAATGAAAGTAAACTAATATCAAAAAGTTTACTTTCGAAAATAGATAAAAATAATTTGTTATTCATATCATTAGCAAACATAAATATCCAATAAAGATACTTAATTACAAATATGATTATTTGATTTATAATTATATTTAGAAAATGGAATGGAAAGGTCTTGGTAATATGTTGGGTATTGATGTTATAAAAACAACAGAGGAATTAATTATTAAATGGCAATTAGCAAAAGTTAATATTCCATTAAGTGAAATTATTGAAGTTACTGAAGATGATACTTATGCTGGTGTTGAAAAAAATGATGCAATTCGAATTGGGACACCTTATGCTACAACTGATCGCATCTTAATTAAAACTAGAAAGCAAGACTATGTACTATTTACTACTAATAAAGCTTCAATTTTAAATAAAATAAATGCTTAATAACTTAATTGGTTTAACATGATTTTTTAGAAAAAAGGCGACTAATGTAAAGTCGTCTTTTTTTCTTTTAACAAATTTGAAAGTAAACTAATATTTAAAAGTTTACTTTCAATATTATTAAAAAAAGTCCTATGTAAGAGGACTTTTTTTATGTATATAAATTAATATAATAATAGCAATTTTTTAGTTTTTTTCTACTTCTCTTATTTTTTTCCGCAACTGTTTGCCAAGTGAACATGCTCATTAAAAATTTTGTTGTTAATTTGTTTTTCATATTTTTTTAATGTTTCATTTATTTTACTACCAGTTTTACTTTCGAAACTTTTCTCTAGTTCTGCTGCTATATCTCTTGTACTTGTTTGTAAATCGTGAAATATCCCTATGTTTTTTTGAAGAGCATATGTATCTTCTTTTATAATATCTATTGATTTAAACCCTACCTCTGTTTTTAACATCATACGCTGCATTTCTCTTTCAATTTGTTTTTTAGCAGCTTGTAATTCATCAACAACCTGATCTGCTAAATCTCCTGCAGCTTCTGCAGCATTTTCGATTTGTTTTTCTATCTTTTTAATTTCTCCCATAAAATCTATCATATAATTATCCCCTTATTTAATTTGAAAATTTGTTGCTAATTGGTTGTCTTTATCTCTTAGTGAATTTGCTGCCTCACTAATTTCATCTCCGAATTGGCTTAAACTTTTTTGTTCTTTTCTTAAAATATGAATTAATTCTTCTGCTAGGTTTGCGTCATGAAAATAGTCATTTCCACCTTTTCTAATTTTAGCAATTTGTGAGATGGCTTCATCTACTTCGTGTTGTTCTAATAAATGATATCTTCCACCTGGCCCTGTTTCATGTTTTAATTGATTTTTTAACTTTTGAACTGCTTCAGCTTCTTTTATTTGAAACTCTTCTATATTTTTTGCGATATTTGATAATCGATTGCTGAGTGTTTGAATTTTTTTTGCTTGTCTTATAATATCTTCAGGTTCTAATTTTAATATGGGACTTCCATTTGAATGAAACTCTCCTCTATATGTATCTCTGCCATGTCCGTCCATAGTTAAACTTGTAAGAAATCCTTGTTCTGTATCGTTCTGTCTCACTGTGTATTGCTTACCAATTAGAGGTGCACCGAATTGAGTGTGGTTACCAATCTTGTCATTTTCATGTGTATAATCAGTTGCTTTATTTTCCATTTTCCCTTCATCTACTCGTCTTTTTGCTTCAGGACTTAGTAAACGATAGGGATTTGGTGCAGCCCATGTAGTTGCATAACAATCTAATTCTGCAGCGATAAGGTCCGCTTCTGCACCACCTTTACTATGTCCAGTAGTATGAAGAGAAGAAGGGTGATATTTTTCTACGATGTCATTTTTTGCCCATTTCAATCCAGTATCAAATGATGTTGCAGAATTAGGTTTTATTGTTTGACTGTTACTTGGAGTAATTACTTTAGAATGTGTTTTAATTCCGAACGAAATCTGATCAATATCTGTCACGAAATCTGCTAATTGCTTAGGCTCTGTTCCACGAAATGCTAGAATTATATCATCATACTGTGTTGCATTTTCTTTGTAATCTTTTTTCGGTACTACTGCAATAGCTTCTAATCCATTTTTTACTTTTTGACAATCTGCATCAATTGATTCTATAACTACCCATATTTTACCATCTACCCCTTTTATTTCCTCGCCTTTGTGTAAATATTTATCGTCATAAACTTTATCTGATAGTTCGAAATAATCTTCATCTGTTGCAATGGTATTCCTTTTAAATTCATTCATATGTTTCTCAACTCATTTCATGGTATATTTTAACTATATTCAAATACAAGGGGATTTTAAATGAAAAAGAAATTGGTAATTATTTTATCCATTATTTGTATTATAGCAGGAGGATATTTTACTATGGAATACTTAAAACAAAAAGAAAAAGAAGAAAAGTTTTGGAAAGTACAAGAAGCACGAGTAGAAAAGTATATTCGTTATAATATTCAGGATGTAAAATCTATTAAGTTTACAGAAAAGAGTGTAAGTCCTATGGGGGTTCCTTCTATAGAAGGATATATAAATGATGATAAAGAGCTATGGTTTGATGCTAGTATAAGTACTACAGAAAACTTTGAAGATAAATTCTCGCGTTCTGGAGAACTTGGAAAACTAATAAAAAACCCTGAAAAATCCGTATCTGAAATTGAAAAAGAAGAGAAAGAAAAAATACAAGAGTAGTCTTTGCGATTACTCTTGTATTTTTATTATAGAAAAATAAAATATTTGAAAGTTTCTAACAATGCTTTATAATGTATTTAGTAAAATTAACCAAAATATACATTTTACTTATTATGTACTAAAGGAGAGATTAAAATGGCTGGACAAATTCGTATGAGTCCTACGGAGCTAAAATCAAAAGCTAAACTATATGGACGAAGCTCTGATGAAATTAAAGATATTCTTGGGAAATTACAAGGATTACAAAATGAATTACGTGGAGAATGGGAAGGTCGTGCTTTTGATGGTTTTGATCGACAATTCAACGATCTAAGACCAAAAGTAGAAAGCTTCTCACAATTATTACATGAGATTGATGTTCAACTTACCAAAACTGCAGAGGCTGTTGCTTCTCATGATGAAGAATTATCACGTAATTTCGGTTTGAAATAAGAAATGTTGTAATTTCCATAAAAACACAATTGGCCATGCGATTTATGTTGTATAACCAATTGTGTTTTTTAATAAACAGAGAGAACCTATGAAAGTAAACTAATATTTAAAAGTTTACTTTCATATTTATAATAAATAAAAAGCACTTTTTAATGTTTTAAAAGTGCTTTAACTTGATGTTGATGTGACGGTGCCTCAAGTATGTAGAAATTTAAAAAAATCCCTTCATAATGCTAAAGGGACTTTGCTCATACAAATGATCTGCACATCAATTCATCTTTGATATACAGATCATTTGTATGATAATTTTTATAAATAATTGCTAAATAATGAACTTACATTACTGCTTTTAAAAGCTCTCCTACTAATGGGATGATTCCACCTAAGAATGATAAAACTGCCATTGCGATTGCCATATTATTTCCTCCTCTTTTGTTGTTGCTAAGATGTGATTTATCTTTATGCTTTTATTATAGTAAGCGCTTACAATTATATCAATATATTTTTATATATAATATTACATATGGAGGGTAAGGTCACGAAATATTACATTTTCGCATTAAGACATGTATTGGAAATTAATTGTTTCCTAAAACAAAAAAATGAACTGAATTCTTATAGATAATTGTGGTGAGATAAAATTTTTGTTTTGAGGTACTTCAAAATATTAAGTTGATGGATGTGTGGTGTTACGCTTTGAAGTGAAAGTAAACAAATATGTAAAAGTTTACTTTCAGTAATAACAAAAAAATCTATTTTTTTCCTTTTTTACTAATAATGGGTTAAATTGTGATACAATAATAGACGAATTTAACGAAAATTGAGAAAAAAGAGTTCGTCTTTAAAGCGAATCAGTTCATAAAATAAAGGGGCGTTAATAGATGAGAAAAATTATTTATGTTTTATTAATAGTCATAGCGGTTGTGGGGTTAAGTGCTTGTGGTAAAGATCCATCAGATGATTTGCAATCTAAAAAGTGGAATGTCGTTGCTACCAATGGCGAATCATATACAGCAGAATTCGCTAAAAATACGGTTTCTTTCAAGATAGGAGCTTTCACAAGAGGGTTTACATATAAAATTAACAAAGATGAAATTAGTTTAGAAGAAGATGGGAAAGAGCCAATTGTATTTGAAGTTAAAAAAGATGGTGATGAATATAAATTTAAGGCAACAACTCCAGCTATTAAAAAGAAATTTGGAGATTTGACGTTATCACCAAGTAAATAGTAAATGAAAAGTCGAGAAAGAACTCTGTAATAATTTTACAGAGTTTTTTGTTTGGAATTATTTAAGTAATTTTTACGGTGATACATATTAGTAATATTGTTGGTTGGAAATAAAGTTTGATTAAAAATATTTACTCCCACCCTTACTCTACGGAATATAAAAAGAATCTAATTTGAAAAAAGATTAATCAAAATAGATTCTTTTCCAGTAGATTTAAGATTGGTTTTTATAAAAATGTTTGATTAAAATTACACATATTAACCTCACCATATATTTTATTTCTTTTCTTAATAAAAATATCCCCATAGATAAGTAAATCCAAAGGAATAAAACGGTGCATCTTTTTTATAAACAGTTAATCTTTTTTCAAAACGGTTAAACTTTGAAATAAACGATTAAACTTTATTTTAAATCCACATTAACGGAAGGAAAAAGAACAAGAGGTGTTTTCTTTTATGAAAGCACCTCCGTAGTCTAATACTTTTTTCTATAGTCTAAAACATTTGTTCAATCAAATAGTAAGTGTTTTAAAAGATAAAAAACAACTGTTTACGGTATAAAAATAGTGCTATTACCAAGAGGGATTTTTTAATCCCCCTTAGGATAGCACTACACTACATTTGATATGACCATTCAGCAACATAATATTTCCGTTGACCCTATTCGTTGTATAAGATTTTCTATCCTTTTTACTTTTGAACGTTGGGAAGTCATTTTGACCACGAAAGAAATTTTATAAGCAGTTTGCAAGTTTATTTGAGCATTCGCTAATGCTAATGAATCCACTTCCTTCAACCATTCAAACCCTTCTTTGTACTTTGCAGGAGTAGGGAATTTTTGCTTTCTTAGTTCTTCCTTATTCCCTTTGTGTTTCTCATACACTTCTTTTCGTTCAGCCAACATCTTATTATATACAAATCGCACACACCCAAAAGTTTTACGAATAAGATGCGCTTGTTGTTCTGTTGGATACAAACGAAATTTATATGCTTTATTATGTGTTGTCATATCATTTCACCTCACTTTTCCCCTTGCTTTTCGATATACTTTTTTACTATTTCTATTGGTGAACCACTAGTAGTGAGTAAGCAAAAACTTCTTGACCAAAACATCTCTTTCCGAAGTTTCTTTTTCACTTGTGGAAAGTCTCTCTTGATGAGTCGAGAACTAGCACTTTTATACGCATTGATGAACTTTGTTATTTCTGTATTAGGATGTGCTTTGAATAAAATATGGACATGGTCATTGTCATGATTCCACTCAACTAAAGTTATGTTATAGCTTTCTGAGAGCCTTATAAACATATCTTTTGCATAGTTAGACATATTATCATCAAATACATTTCTTCTATATTTCACAACTAATATAAGATGATAATAAAGCGAGAATACTGAATGATTATTACTATCTAAATCCATTGATATACCAGCCTTTATACTTTATAAGACTGATTATATCGGAGTAAAAAAATAGCAAATACTTTTTGGCTATCGCCCTGCACACGCTTGAGGAAGGAGAATTCTTTCGGATAAAGCGTTAAATTTAATAAAAGAGATCACTTTAGATATACTGCCAAATTATTTTACTTATACTAATATTTGGGGTAGAGTTATTCAACAAACGGGGAGAATAAATGGGAGGGCATTATGGAATTATTTGAATATGAAGAACGATTTAAAAAACAAGTAGAAAGCTATGAATTATCTGAGGAACAGTTACAATTTACAGGTACACCAAAAAAATGTGTAGAATTATCAAAAGCTGATACTGACAGACATTCTATATTATTTCTTGCAAATAATGAGCTTGTAACATTTTTCGTGCTTCATGAAAATGCAGGTGTAAATCCTTACTCTAAAAATCCAAAAGCTATGTTATTACGAGCGTTTTCAACGGATTATTATTATCAAGGAAAGGGATATGCCAAACAATCATTATTGTTACTACCTGACTTTGTACGCAAAGAATATCCATATATTAATGAAATTGTATTAGCGGTAAATGTGAAAAACATTACTGCACAGTTATTATATAAAAAATGTGGTTTTATTGATGAAGGTGTACGAAAAATAGGGGAAAAAGGCGAACTTATTATTATGAGCTATTATTTATAAGAGAGATATTGTGAAAGATTCGACAACCAAATTAAACAGTGTAGTTTAGTGTTTTCTAAATAAACTACACTCATTATAAAATATTTATAGACTAAAAGGTGCTTTTTGTGTAAAAGTCGAGTAACTCCCAAATATACAATAAAAGTTGATTTTGGAGTTACTTGACGTTTACTTTATTACTCACAAAATGAAGGAATAGATTTTGCGCTTCAAACATATAACCTAGATGCCATTTTATTCCTGGCATATGTAGAGTCTACTCTTTCTGCAGAAGCAGGTTATCCATCAATTGCTTTACCAGCAGGATATATGGAAAACGAGCGTCTATTTGGTATTACTTTTGCTGGGACGGCATTTAGTGAGAGAACTTTAATGAAGATTGGTTATGCCTTTGAGCAAACAATAAAATTTCGGAAACCTCCTAGTTTAATATAGAAAGTATAGTTGTTTTTGATGTAAGAAAAGCAGAACTGATGAATAAAAAATATGTATGGGTAGTGGTAAAGTGAAGATTGGTAAATTTGGAGAGGTCAATAAATTAAGTATTAATACAATTAGGCATTATATGGACTTAGGATTGATTGTACCTGAAAAGAAGGGAGGGCATTATTTTTTTGATGAGAGTTGTCAAAACGATTTAGAGATTATTTTGGAATTTAAAGGGATGGGATTTAGTTTAAACGAAATTAAACAATTTTTTCTATATAAAAATTTTGGTAAATTCACGGATTATGAAAATGATACGTACTATCAATCTTTGTTTATGGATAAATATAAGCAGGTTGAGCAGGAAATAAATAATTTAGTAGAAATAAAGGACAATTTAAAGGCGAAATTAGATGAAATATTAGCGGAATCTAAAGGTCCAAGCTTAATGATGGGAATTGATTTAAAAGTACTTGATTTGCTGAAATGTTTAAGGTGTAGCGAAAAACTTATTCTTCAAGATGGGATCATTCATAGAAATCAAATTATGGAAGGAAAGTTAATTTGCGATTGTGGTGAAGAATATCTTGTTGAATCAGGTATTTTAAAAATTGGTAATGCATTTCAAGCAACTTCTGGCCCCCATCTTGAAGAATTTGTTCTTGAATATATACATGAAACTGATCCAGCTTATTTGGAAAATATGAAAAAAGTTGGAGAATGGTCAATGAGGAAACTAGGTCAATTAGACTTAAATAATAAAGTATTACTTGAGTTAGGATCCGGAGTTGGTTTTTTTCTGCGAAATGTTTTTCGGGAATTACCGGAAAATTGCTTGTATATTGCTGTTGATCGCAACCTAGAGCGGCATCGATTTTTAAAAGGTGTATTAGAGAGAACAGGTTTAAATAGAAACATGCTCTTTATTTGCGCTGATTTTTTACATATACCTATACAGGATCAATCTGTCGATGTCGTGATTGATCATTCAGGTACTAGTAATTACAGCTTCGAACATGAGGAGTTTTTGCTTCGCGAAGTGGATTTTCTATTTAATCCTAATTGTTACATATTGGGATCATATATTGCTTTTAAAAATTTTAGCACCAAAAGCAAAATCGAAGCTAGATTTAGAGACAACTTTATAGCTAGAAAAATTAGGGGAAACATCACTGATTTAAAGTATATTCCTCTTGAGGAAAGGACTTCTGAATATATTAATCGAGGTGGAAAGTACGAAAATTTCTTTGTGCAGGGGGAAGAAATTTATTCATATTCATTTTTGGGAAAAAGATAGGGTTAACCCTATCTTTTTTCATTTTTTCCTAAAAATTTATGGATTACACCTATTGATATTGGGTTCACCCGGCAGCTTAACATTTGTTGTATAAAAAGTTAAGTGAGGTGGAGGATTAATGGAAGCACTACAAATGAGTGTAAGTAATGAAAAGAACAAAAAAGAAATGAAAAACCTATTTCTCTATTCTACAGGAAAAACTATCTCGATATTTGGTACGGCTATTTATAACTTTGCGCTAGGATTATACGTTTTAAAGCAGACGGGCTCGGCGTTAAGCTTTGCAGTTACTCTTATACTAGGAATTATTCCGATGGTTATCATCAATCCGTTTGCTGGGGTGATTGCGGATAAGATCAATAAAAAGACATTAGTTATTTGTATGGATCTTCTTAGCGGAATCTTGTTGGTTTTCGTTTATATATTATGTATGAAATATGAATTGAATTTACTTATCATTTACGTCACTACGTTCCTGTTGACGGTGTTTACTACTTTCTTTGGAATAGGTTTAGAAGCTGCGAAGCCAAACATTGTATCTGAAAAAATGTTGATGAATATTAATTCCATTAGTAAAATAATCGACTCAATCTCTTTAATTATGGGACCTATGTTAGGCGGAATTGTTTTTGCTATCTTTGATATGAGAACTTTTATTATCATAAATGGAGTTTCTTTTCTCTTTTCTGGATTATCGATGATGTTTATTCATTTCAAGCTTTTCAATCATCAATTAAATGAAGATCATTTAATTGGGAAAATTCATTTGATTAGAGATATGAAGGATGGATTTAACTATATATTTGAAAGAAAGAGTATTAAAAGCATGTTTATGCTCTTAATATTAATTAATTTTTTTCTCGGCTTTGCTGTGACTGTCCCATTACCGTATATGATTAATACAGTTCTAAAGTTTGGAGCAAAGGAGTTTGGTATAATCCAAGGGGCCTTTCCGCTGGGGATGATTATAGGAGCTTTATTAGTAAAGAAAATCACAGAAAGAATTTCCTACTCCATTCTTTTAAAATATATAAGCATCGCTTTATCGATTCTTATGATTTTATTAGGAGTTCCAGTTATGCTGAAAAGCTTACAACTGAACTCTATCGTTTTTACCTGTTATTTCATTACTGTCTTGTTCTTGTTTGGGTTATTCATAGCGCTAATTGATATCCCTCTCGCTTATTTTATGCAAAAAGAGATTCCAGATGAATATAGAGGTAGAGTCCTAAGCATTGGCATTAGTATCGCGAAAATCATGCTTCCTATAGCGATGATTTCATCAGGAGCTCTATTAAATATCCTTCCTTCTTATGTCATGCCTATTGCAGGAGGAGTGTTATTCCTTCTATTAAATATGCGTTTAGCGAATAAGGTGAACTTTGAACTAACTTCAAAAAATATAAGTATTTAATTTGCTATAACGCCGGATTATTGTGTAATAAAAGTAGTGTTATAGTTGAAAAAATCCCATTTCAGTATACTTAATAAAGAAATTTATCTTAAAGATAAAAGTGTATTTGATCATTTATAGATCAAATTTTTGGAACGTATGAAAGAATGAAAAAGGAAAAAGTGTTAGAAATGAAAACGTATATTGTAATTGGGGCTGGAATTCTCGGGGCATCTACTGCTTATCATCTTGCAAAAGCAGGAGTTCGAGTTACATTGGTTGATCGTCAAGATTTAGGGCAAGCAACGAATGCTGCAGCGGGGATTATCTGTCCGTGGCTATCACTGATGTACAAAAATTATTGGATACGGCGTATTCATCTTCTAAAAATAAGCAGCTTTACAATATTTATGATGGAAAGCTTATAAAATTTCAACGAGATGGAGAAGTTGGCTGGCATCCATATGAAGTTATGAATCCTGCTAAAGAAGTGCATGCTGGTGTATTAAGATAGTTACTTAAAGATGAGAAGCTTACGAAAGCAGAATACAAAAGACTATTAAAAAATAAATGAGGTGCATTTTTTTGGGGATATATGGAGATAAAAATATATTTGCTATTCAATATGAATTTGAAGAGAATCCATTTCATGAAAATGGATTGATTGATGAGACATGGGGGAGTTTTAAATTATTTGTTCATGGAAAAGATCTTTGCCAATATGAAAGAGAGAACATTGTAATGACTTTTCAATGGAATTTGCTTTATATTGTTGAATGGTTTAGTGAAAATCTTAAGTATATTTTGAGTGATAAACCATTCCCTCTTCCTGTTGAAGGGAAAAATTCTCTTGAGCTTATAGATAATTGCTTGTTGTTTGATTCAGACAATGATGATGAATTTGATGCATGGTTTGATAAAAAGCAAGAATGGGAGTTTCAACACTCTTGGTTTTCAAGTAGAGGTGGATCTTTTTTACCCGATGTATTTTTCAGAAGGGTTAACGGTAATATAGAGGTTGCATGGAATAATGAATCGACGTATTCTTCGGAAGGAATCATTTTCATTCATTCTAATGGAATTGAATATATATCAATTGAAATGTTTAATCATACTGTTAAATGTTTTATTGAGAATTTCTTGGATAATCTTCTACTTAATTCTAAACACAAACATGATGCCGAAATCGTTTGCAAAAAAGTAAAGAACTTAATTAAATAGTCGTTTTAATACTTTGAATCGCCATGTATCTTTAAGTTTTTTATAACTAAAATAATTTTATAGTTTTATAGTTAAAGATAATTCGATGTGATATGTTTTTAAGGTGGTAAGAGCTCGTCCAATTGGGTGAGTGGGAAATAACAAATGGAATTGTAAGGTATAACTAATCTTCTGTTTTTTATGTGATCAATATTAAATCAAGAAATTCTATTTGGTTACACTTATCTCTGGCATATAGGATGACGGAATTTTTTATTTTAATAATGTTTGTGTATAACATGAATAATTTATATTATCACTACTTTGATATTTTAGAGGGTATGCACAGCATACCCTTTTTTGTTTGTATAATAGAATAGCGATAACTGCTATTGCAGAATAAATAATCAGAAAAAAATAATAGAGAACACATTGCCCAAAAGTTTCGTCAAGTAGAAAAAGTAAAAGAAACACCGAAAAAGGAAAAGAAAGAAGAAAAATCGTGGTGGGAAAAAGGATTAGATGAAGTCGCTGAGTTTATCGGTGTAAACGATGCGATTAGGGCAATTACAGGTACAGACCCACGGACAGAAAAAGAGCTATCTGCAAAAGAAAGACTCATTGCGGCAGGTTGGACGCTTTTGAACATTATTCCGGTTGGAAAAGTCCTCAGTCTTGCTGGAAAAGCAATTAAATATGGCGGAAAAATGGTCGTAGGAGCAATCAAAAAAGGCGGAAAACCTTCTTGATGGAGCGAAGAAAGTGCCAAGTAAAGTAGAAGAAGGCGTATCCTTCGTTGCTTCTAAGGCAAAGGGTCTTGCTAATAAAGTAGGAGACCTGTGGAATAAAGGGAAAACAACAGTTAAAAATACTTTTGTCCAAGCAGATAAAAAACTCCAACATGCGATTAAAACATTGGTAGAATATGAGTGGATTCCTGGAGGACATGCCTTTTCGATGGCAGGTGGAGGGAAAGCCGGAGGATCGCACTCTCTGAAAGATGCTTATCAGTATGTGAAGGAGACTGGGGAGAAGGTTTTTCGTGGTGGAGGTAGTAATACTAACCGAACTATTATTAGTTCTGAAATGGAAGAGAAGATATTATATGGTCAAAGGAAAGCACCACCTAAAAATGATTTCATAGGTGGACATTCCCCAAACATAAATAATACACATCCTAACTATGCAGTTGAAGAGATAACAGTTAATGTAGATGGAACGAGGAGTGTTAAATTCACTACCCAATTTTCTGATGGGAATTTAGCGAAAATTAAATCAAGCACTTTATTTCCAAGTACATGGAGTAATCAGCAAATTATTAATAGTGTATAAAAGAGGTTGGACATATGCCTGCAATTGGACAAAGAGCAAGAGATGGTGCCACCCTTCATAGAGATACAATTAATGGTGTTCAAATAGAAGTGATTAAAATAGGTGATGAAGTTGTATCTGGATATCCAACTGGTGGAGGTGCTACACAGCTTTTAACCGGTTTTACTACACCTTAATATTTATAGATAATTAAAGGAGATTTTTAAATGTATAAAGAATTTGAGGAGTATCTTTTTGGATATTTTACAGACGGCTATTGGTATGATCAAGGATTTTCAATTGCTCAAGAAATGTTACTGGAATTCTCTTCTCATGATTGGGAAGAATTACTTAATTCGGCAGTAACCAAACCTTTAGAGTGGCAGCGGAAATTAGCCTACTGTCTGGATAATGAATGTAGTATGAATGAATTGAAAGTGCTATTAAGAATGTTGGATACAGACGATAAAGAACTATTCGAAATATGCGTAGATACGTTGAGAAGCTTCACAAGTCCAGAAAGTAAACAGCTTATATTGGAAAATCCATCAATTATGCAGCGAGTAAGTGATTTAATTCCACAAGTTGGTGTGGCAACTAGAAAAATATTAGAAGACTTCCTTAGTAAGGTTCAATCGTAGTAACATAAGGGCCACGCTGCACATAGACAAAAGAAAGAGAATCCATGGAATTAATCCTCCTATGGGTTCTCTTTTTCAAGTAGACCGTATGCTGGCTTGTTGAAAATAGCTTGCCTGTATTAAAATGCGATTATATTAATTATCCAGAGAAATTAGAAGCTTTGTATTCATTAGGAATCCAACTTAAATTACTTGGAGCTACCTTGGCTATTTTTGAGGATGATAGAGAAATATCTTTAGAAATAGTGGAAAATCAGATTGAATCACATAAAAAAATATTGAAAAGATACAATGGTGATGGGAAAATTAATGGTAGGAGTGTAACAAGAGGTTCTGATGTGATTGATAATGTTACAAATGCAAAAATTATACTTAAAAAAGAAAAATGGTGAATTTCTTTTAACAGGTTATTCAATAAAATAAAGGAGGTTGTTGTATGGATGGCAGTTATGATGTTTTTGAAGAATTGGGCGATTTCTTAGGTGGAACATTTCATCAAGATATGAATTCGCCTGAAGAAGCATTGGAAGAGTTTATATGTGAATCTAGTAAGGAATGTTTGTTGTTTACAATTAAGTATTGTGAAGAGTTTTTAAACAGTGAAATAACAGTGCAAGAAAAGGGGGATTTTATAGAATCAAATGCGGAAATTTATTTTCCTGCAATCGGATTAACTCCGGTGCAATGGTTAATAAGTACAGTGGAACAAATGAAAAAAGCTTATGATTTTTAATTTGAATATAAAAAAACATGTAAAGATGCATGGAAAATAAAGTATAGTTGAAGTGTACAGATAAAGAAATGATCATTTTGAGGAATATACTCCATGATAGTTATACCATCATAGAGTATATGTTGTAGGCCTATAAGAAAACAAGACACACGAGTCTAGGCGAGATGACATTTTACTGAACGACGAATATAAAGACATGGAATGAACATAAAACTAATGAACTCGTATAAGCTCGTAAGTTTTAATGTAATACTTGTCACGATATATATAAGGGGCCATACTGTTACTATAAAACTTACAAATTTAATGTTATTTAAAAGCATATGAACGTAAAGCACTTGATTATCTACAATAGAAAAAACGAGTGCTTTTTTGTATTTTAGAATGAAAACTGAAAAGAGTATTATAATTTTATAAGTGCACTAAGGGTACGGATGATGCTACAGTAAAAAAACAAACTCCAAATCAAAGGAAATCGGAAGTTATTCAAAATAATTTTGTTAAAGTTACATCTCGTACTAATATTTATAGTCCAAAAGATATTCCTAGTGTAAGAGATGGTGAATTTATTAAGTGGTTTGACAATATAACTTTAGATGAATTAGAGATAGCGTGGGCTAATCCTGAAGTGAAAAAAGTAATTTCTTCAAGATTGAGATCGCCTGGAAAATTACATGAATGGTTAATGATTGCAAGAGCACCTACTTTTAAAAGATGGGGTATAAGTGCTAAACAAATTCAAGAATTGAGAACAACAACAAAAGATGTTGAGTTTATTAATCCACCAGGAAAACATCATCGTGCACCGGGTTCTAAGCGAGCGCATAATGAGATATTAGAGATAATAGACACATCACTTGACTATGATACATTTGTAAGAAGGTTACAGGTGTGGTCTCATTATAGATACAAGGGTGGAGTAGAAGGGTTACCAGGTACTCTAAAAAAATGAGGAGTGATAATATGGAATATAGTGGAATAGTTTCAGTGTGGTTTGGAGTTTCTAAATCGTTTGAGAATCTTGAGGAGTATGTTGACATAGAATATACGGAAGATGGAGATTCAATAGACTCAAAGTTTGGGACAAACTTTGAATTTGGTTATTATGATGAAGATAACATTGAAATTTGTTTTTATGAAGATCCTAAAAATAATGTAGACGATATTTTAAATGATTTTTCTTATAGTGAACTAATTATCCCAAAAATAAAAGAGTTAATAAATGGTGATAATTTAGCATACAGTATTAATTCTGTGATTGTACTCTATGATTTTAAATACAATGAAGTGAAAAGTGGAGATGAATCCGAAAATATAGAAATTAAATTTATTGGTACTGTACCATACAAGTAGTTTGTACAAGTTCGTTAGTTTAAACGTACTATTTACCATGAAATACAAAAGATTTCATATTATCAGTATCAAATGATTGTACGTACAAACTTAAAGTGACTAGTGACTTGAAAACTTAGAAAACATGTGAACTTAAAGCACTTGATTGCTATGATAGGCAACAAGTGCTTTTTATTTTAAGATTACAACAAAGGGTACGGGTGAAGGTAGTAGGATTATTCCTGGTACTCCGGGTGTTGTAACAGGAGGAAACTCTACTAAATTAGGAAAAAATATGATGACAGAAATGGGGCTTAAACGTTCAACAAAATGGAGTGGATATCAAGCACAGCATATTATTCCTTCTGAAATGGCAGATAACCCTGTAATTAAAAAGATAGGTATGAACTTTGATGACTCATCAAACGGTATTTTTCTAAGGGTACCAGATGATAATATAAGTACAATGGCTAGACACAGAGGATATCATTCTGTTTACAATGAAGTAGTTGCAAGAGCGTTAAATAAAATGGATATTAACCAAAGTATTGATAGTTTACAACAGCAGGTATATGATTTGCAAAAAAATTTAAGGAAATTACAGGGGAATGGTTTACCATTGTACCCAAGCCAAGGTGCAACAGTAGGACTTTGGGAAAGAAAGCTAAAACAATTGGAAATACAAAATAAGTGAATATCAGTAAGGTGGTAAGGTGTAATGGAAAATAAAGATATTAGTTTGCTTGAAGAATTACTTTATAATACAAATAAAGAGGATACAATTAGCCGAATAAAGAATATAGATAATCCAATAATCCTTCATTGTTTTGCAGCAAATTATAATTGGAATAGTGGATTTGATATACCAAATGCAATTCTTGAAAATAAAGATTGCGACTTAGGAACGGGATTACTAATGTTTCATTATGCGGATGGATATCGACTATTAGAAAGTCCAGAGGAAGTTTCGAATTCTCCATTACAAGAATGGAAGGTTTTTATATTAAAACTTCAAAATAAAATTATGAATTTGGAGTTTAAAACACAAAATATATCATTTAACCCTGAATTAACAAAAATTCAAATATTCAAGTTAAAAAAAAGCAACCCAAGTATTTCAGATATTCTTATTAGTGAGTCACCAGGAAATATAATTGATATTCCTAAAATATAAATAAACATTAAAAACTCATTACAGTAAATAAATGAGTTTGGTTATAGTGATTTTATAAAGCTTACTAGACTAATTTGTATATATATGTACGGATATGATAAAGTTCGTGGTGCTAAATTTAAATACGCACAAGTGTATATGAATAAAAAATAAAGTATATGTGAAGTAGATAGAAAAAATAAAAGGGTGTTTGAAAATATATACTCCATGATGGTTGTACCATCATGGAGTACTGTGTGCAATGATAGGGTAGAAAAACGAAGTACGAGCTTGGGCGAGATGATATTTTACTGGGTGATGAATATAAACACATGGAATGTATATTAAACTAACGAACTCGTACAAACTCGTAAGTTTTAACGTAGTAGTTGTCGTGATATACAAAAGGTGTCATACTGTTACTACAAAACTTACAAATTTAATGCTACTTAAAAGAAGATAAACTTAAAGCACTTGATTGTCAACTAAAGGCAACGAGTGCTTTTTTGTGTTTTAGCGTAGAAATAAGTTGGTACACATATAATTTTATAAGTGTATTAAGTGTTAAATTTTATAGACTGTAATGGCTTTGTACAGTGTACGACAATACTAGAGAAAAAATGACGAAAATCAAACTGTTTTACATGTTTTGTTAGGGCAACGTAACAATGACCTAGAGGCAACCTATAAATTGTGCCAGAGGTTTATAGAAAAAGGTGTTAATATTAATGAAAAGGATAAAAATGGACAAGTAGCGCTATACTATATAATCTGAATGAATAAAACTAATGAAGCATTGACTAATCTTTATGATTTATGGTTTTCTCAATTTAATCTAGATATAATCTCTAAAGATAAGACAGATTGTTCACCTTTGAAATATGCTGAGAAATATCCCTATAGGTCAAAACTAGTTGAAAAGATGAAAAGCTATGCCTCAAAATGAACCTGTTGAATTTATAAAAAATGCTGGTGCCTCTATTGTCTCTAAAAATATTTTAAGTGGTAAGGGGCATTTGAAATGGATACTGAGAGAAGAATCTATAGATAAAGTTGATAATGGATGGCGTTTTTTTTCAGATATTGATAATGATGAATTTATTAATAATCCAGACAACCTAGCAGTATGTGATTTTAACACAGTTGCTAATATTGGGCTGGCAATAATTGGAATATACTTATTACCAGTAGGTAGTGATTTACAATTAGTTTCTGAAGAAGGAAAAATAACTTTTTGGGACAATATGTCTGGTGAAGAAGTGGAACCTAAATCCCAGATATAATCTTTGCACCTGTATTGCAAATTTACTAGATTTTCAGGGTGAAGAATGTTTTAAAAGAACAAGATGAAATATTAAAGCAAACGGTGGGCATGTTAAGCTAGAGCTGCTAGAGGAACTGACTAAGGTTTAGCTATTTTGTGAGTTTCTCGATCAACGGTAAAGAAACATATCCACTTTACAACGTTATTTAATGAAGTTTTTGTCTATACGATCTGAACTGGAAGATGTAATTAGTCTTCCAGTTTTTTATTTTAAATAAAAAAATATATAATGAGTAGAAAGAAATATAAAAAAACTAGAAAAGCTATAAAACATTATTCAAAAGTTTCATCAAGCAACTGAATTTTTCTATGTAAACGACAGTATCAGGGTATTTACTGATAGAGATCCCGTTATTGGAAATTGTAATTAAGTATGGCGAAAAAAAGCTGGAAAAGCCCTTCTTGATGGAGCGAAGAAAGTATCAAGAAAGCTACATGAAGGTGTATCTTTCTTGGCATCAAAGACAAAAGGGTTAAGTAATAAAATAGGGGATCTATGAAATAAAGGGAAGACAAAGGTTAAAAATGATTTTATAGAAGTTGGTAAGGAATTTCGTTATGCTATGAAAAAATTGGGAGAGTATGTGCCGGAATTTGGTGGAGGCCTTGCCTTTGAGACACAAGGTGCAGGCAAGATTCCTAGTGGAGGAAAGAACCTGCTGAAAGATGCGTATCAGAATGTGAAAGATACTGGTGAGAAGGATGTTGGTAATGGAGCTAACGGTTTAAAAATTCCTCAGGGATTAACAGAAGATCAGTTTTCCAATATGAGTAACTTATTAAAGAGGGAATCAGGAAACATAAGTGATGACATTTTTTGTACAAGGTAGTAGAGCAGGAGGAACTGCAAAATTAACATCAGATATTGATATAGGTGTCCGTGTAAGTAAAGAGCAATTTGAAGGACATGTAAAAAAATATTTTGGAACTCCAAATCCAGGTTCTGTAAAAGAAAGAACTATGCTTCATGCTTTAGAGAGTGGAAAAATTCAAGCGGGTGAAGCTAAATTGAGAGGACTCTGAAAAGAAATAGAAAATCTATTAGGGATAGAAGCTGATGTATCTATAATTTTAGAGCGTGGAAAATTTGATAACCCACCATACCTATTAAATAAGGAGGAATATAGGTTGGAAGATTTATATTGTAAAGTTTTTATAAATACTATTCAATCAATTAAAGAGTTAACTGAAAAAATTTCTGTTTGTTTACATTTGGAACATGATAAATTTTTTTCTATAGAAGGTGATTATTTCAGTGTTGATGTTATAAAAAATAAAGAATTTGATGAAGAAAAATCGAAAGAATTTCCAGATGGCTTTCTTTACTTTCCATATTTTTTAGATATTGATACATCTGATTGTAATAAAAGCAGCGATTATAAAAAAGAAATCAGAAAATTACTTGTGTTTTTGTGGAAAGAGGGTTATCAAGTAGTTGCCTCATGTGATTTTGAAAATGAACTATCATGTAAAGGTGGATATAACCAAGGAATAAAATATTAAAATTTATAATTGTAATTGCTTATTTTGCTAGATTCTGAGGGGATAGAAATGTAGATGAAAAATTAACTAAGTGGGCGTTGAATACTATGTTTGAAAGTATTGATTTTAGACCAGGTGAAGTAGCTTATGATGGTTTTGACCGAAGGATTTTAGAAGGATTTGATGAAGAAAGTAATTTATTGACAGATGATATGCTTTTAGTGAAGTATCCATTTAATTATGCAATTGACATAGGTTGGCACGGAGGTTTTTTTATTATATGTTACACAAAATTCCGATTGGGATGACCCTGTTGAAAAAAGGATATGTAGCGATTTAAATTCATTAAAAATAAATTTAATGGAGTGTATAAATAATATTAGAAGATTAGTTGATGAAGAAAAAATACTTCAAGATAGATAGTTCGATAATGTAGTTTGAATAGTATTAGAAAGCAGTCTTTCTCTGCAGCAGGTATATAGATATAGTTGTGGAGGGAAAGGGTTTAGAGAGCTTCGTGAAACTCCAAAGAGTAACTATGAATCCAAGTTAAAATTTGATTCGAAAAATGGATGATTTCCTGATGCAACTAAACAATCATAGGAGGAAAAAATGCTTAAAGATAAAATGAAGTCAATATTGAAAGAAAGAAAAATCAAGGCATTAAATGATGATTATGGAATTCAAGAATGCTGGAAAAAAATAACTGATACTTTGTCTGAAAATGAAAGTGAAACTATTCAATATTTAAAACAGTGTGATAAAGAGGACTTGTATTGGATTAGCGAAGTATTTGAGGATATATCTGAAATTTTACAGAGTCCTCAATTTATTACTTGTTTGAGGACTCTAGATAAAACGTTTCCGGAATTAGATTTGACTCATGATATTGATATAGCTGAAAGCTATTTAGTAAAAGAATAGTTTATTTTGAAACATTTAATGATCCCTTTGACAGTGAGTATGGTAGAAAGTATAGGAGAGTTTATATGGAATCCCAATTAAATAAATGTTTTTCGTTAGAATGAATCATATTTTGTTAATTAAAGATTACTATAGTGTAGCATTAGAACAAATTAAAAGCTAAATGCATGTAACATGAATGTTTTCAAGACTCAATATTTATTCATAGTTAATTAAGCTATATTTGATTAAATTAGGAAAACAATGAAAGATCATCAATTAAAGAAAGGGAATGAGGCATATCATGAGAGAAATCAAGTGGTTATTTTCAGAAGAAATAGTAGATGAACAAATAATAAATAAAGTAGAGAAATCGTTTGGAGTAAACTTTCCAAGCGATTATAAAGAATGTGTTAAAAAATATAATGGCGGATATCCAGAGCCAAATACTTTTGAATTTGTAACTGGGGGAGAAGGTGTAATAAATGATTTATTAAGTTTTACAAGTGAAGAAATGAATATAGGGATGTTTTACGATCCTATACAGCCTGAGATAGAGGGGATTATTCCTTTTGCGAAAGATCCTTTTGGAAATCTAATATGTTTTGACTATCGTGCGGATAAATTATCACCAACAATTGTATTTTGGGATCATGAGGAAGAAGGAGAAGCAGCTATAGAGATTATTTGTCATACATTTTCAGAGCTATTAGATGGATTACATGATGATTAAAAATCTAATAAAGTAATAGAAAAAGTAAAGGGAATACATATGAATTTAGAATATACATGTATCTTCTAAAAAAGAACCTTCGTGGTAATATTGAAGTGAACCCTGAAAATGGGACACACATCAAAACACCTAAACTACCTGTCCCTTATATTCTTTAGGGGGTAGGTAGTTTAATTTTTCCTGAATTCGCACACAATTGTAGTAATGAAT
>Ga0102589_1002290_pt1 | contig 22635 bp, 20 predicted proteins | sample AraplaMF_Col_mLB_FD_76858 | JGI IMG/M metagenome (GOLD analysis project Ga0102589, IMG submission 76858) | Arabidopsis root microbial communities from the University of North Carolina, USA - plate scrape MF_Col_mLB | ecosystem: Host-associated > Plants > Roots > Endosphere | place: USA... | reverse complement strand
GCTCATTTTTGTATTTGATATATGAAGTGATTCCAAAAGTACATTACATAGTGGCCCTATTCCAGTGACTGCTGGTCGCAAATTGAGCGCAACGAAGAAAATACTAGCAACTACAAGTACCATGGAAACACTCCATTGCTTGTTCTCCATACTTTCTAAAAACCTTCTCTCTATTAATACGGTTAAAAATTCAATCGACATCTTACATTATTGTCAGACTTCCGAATTCTTACTATTTCCTTTTACCATTTTTTCTAGTATCGGTCAATTTCATGGCAATTAATGAATAGTCCTTACATTTTTTTAGGCGCCGCAATTCCCAATAATGCTAGCGATTCTTTTAAAACAACAGCTACACAATGACAAAAAGCTAATCTTGATGTTCTTTGACTGTCTTCGACCAATACTTTATTTTGCGCATAATATTTATTAAATTGACGCGCTAATTGTAAGGCATATTTAGCAATTTGTGATGGGTCTGCTTGCTCAAATGCGTTTGAAATTATCTTCGGAAACTGCTCCAACAATAAAATAACTGGCCATGCTTGCTCCCCCAATGCTTCGAACGATACTTCATAACTATGTTCATTTACTTTCTCCAAAAGAGATGAGATACGCGCATACGTATATTGAATATATGGCCCTGTCTCACCTTCGAAATTCATCATGTGCTCAATGGAAAACTCAATATCATGAAGACGATCATTTTTTAAATCATTAAAAATAACGGCTCCAACACCAACCTGATATGCGACGTTCTCTTTATCCTCTAGATTAGGATTTTTCTCTTCGATATTTCGCTTCGCCGTAGCAATCGCTTCTTTTAATACATCCGCTAATAAAACGATCTTTCCTTTTCGCGTCGACATTTTTTTACCCTCTTTTAGAATCATACCAAAAGGCACATGCTGTAAATCTTTTGCCCAATCGTACCCCATCTTCTCAATGACCTTAAATAGTTGTTTAAAGTGAAGCGATTGTTCATTCCCTACAACATAAAATATTTTTTCAGGATCATATTGTTGTTTACGATAAAAAGCAGCGGCTAAATCACGTGTAGCATATAGCGTAGCACCATCTGTTTTAGTAATTAAGCATGGAGGCATATTGGCTATTTCAACAACATAGGCACCATCTGATTGCACAAGCAGCCCTTTTTCTTCCAACTCCTTAACAACAGCAGGCATTTTGTCATTGTAGTACGCTTCCCCAGCGAATGAATCAAAGTTTATCCCAAGCAGTTGATAAATGGACTTGAATTCTTCTAGTGATGCATCTCTAAACCATTGCCAAAGCGCTAAAGCCTCTTCATCCTCATCTTCTAATGCTTTAAACGCGGTACGTGCCTGTTCGTTGAGTGTATCATCCAGTTCCGCTTCTTCATGAAACTTTACATAAATTTTTAACAATTCCTCTATTGGAGCGGCTTCAATAGTTTTTTGATCTCCCCATTTTCGATAAGCAACGATTAACTTACCAAACTGTGTTCCCCAATCACCTAAATGATTAATGCGGATTGCTTGATAGCCTTTTTTCTTGGTAATGTTGGCCAAAGCATTGCCTATCACTGTAGAACGTAAATGGCCCATGGAAAAAGGCTTCGCTATATTAGGTGAAGAAAAATCCAACACTACATTACCCTGCGATTCCTGCTGAGTCCCGTATAAATTTTTTTCTTTTACTATTTGGCTAAGCACTTGATGCGTAATCGTTGACTGGTGGTAAAATAAATTGACATATCCACCTACTACTTGAACCTCTTGTATTAAGTCACAGCTTAAATTGTTTTTTATATCGGATGCGATACTGTTAGGAGATTTTCTTAATTTTTTTGCTAAAGTAAAGCACGGAAATGCCAAGTCCCCTAGGTCTAAATTTTTCGGTTTTTCTAGTAAATTTTGAATGTCATTGACAGACAGCTCGTTATTTAGTGCCACAGCGATGCTTTTTGCGATTTGTGTATTCATGTTCTTTCTCCTCTCATTTTAAAATCAACTTCGCCTTGGCGTAATTGTAGCTGTCGCATTGCTTTCGCTACAGATAAACAATGCGTCCGGATTTTGAATTGTGCCCGCACAATACATTCCTTTCAAAATCCATGACATCCGCCGGAGGCTTTATCTTCATTCAGTTTGTGTTTGTACATTCACAAAAAAGGGACCACATCTCCTTTTCGTCTCGTACCAATAGGGGTAACAGATTTCTACTGAATGAAGATAAAAAAAAAGCCCCCGTCTCTAAATATAGAGACGAGAGCATAGTTATCCCGTGGTACCACTCTAGTTGCCATATAAATATGACCACTTTCCATTGTTAACGAGGTGACTCCCCGATGTTCTCTACTACTAATTCGAGAACCTTCTCCAAAGTGCGTTTCATTTATAGCTTCTGCATTAGGCTCACACCATCCCTAATTCGCTTTCCAGTAGCTCCATAAACTACTCTCTTTCTCATTGAATTTAACTTATTTCAGCGGGCGTCCAAACATCCGCTGAAATAAGTTAAAGCCTTCGGCGGATGTCACGGAAATCGGAAAGGAGTTCAATATAGGATGTTAGCCTAAAATCATCGCATCCATGCGATAACGGCTAACTGACCTGCATCGGTGCCGCTGCCGCTACGCTTTCGCGCAATAAACATCTGCAGGCCTAAGCACAAAGCCGATTCCGGACGCAATTATGCCGAGGCATAATTGATCTGTAATTTCAAAATATTTTACACGAGCGGCCACTTTAAGTCAACACTCTTTTCAAAATTATCTAAAAATTAATTCTGCATTAAAAATGTTCCGCTGAATAATTAACAATAACACTTTTTTCAGCCCGCCAGACCGTTCTCACCTTATTTTTCTTGAAGTCATAGTATGAGAGTACGCTCTCTTTAGGTATTTCTAAAATACTATAACGTTTATTTTCATCAATCATACTAGATAAAAAATAAAACCCGTTTTTATTTTCATCATATTTAACAGCACGAATTTTTGAGTAAATACCACTACTATCTAGTAGAGGATTTACTTTTTTTGATTGGATATCTATTTCTACAACATGCGAAATAGGGCTGTCTACAGCTTCATCATAGCTGATTATTACAGAGTTCGCATCTGGTGCCAATGATGCGCCACTTATAAATCTCTCTACATTGGCTATATGTTTCTTTTTTCGTCCCTCAATATCATAAACATCTAAACTGTGTTTGTTTGGTTGTAATTTTGTTTGATTTTTATTAGCCTCGGTAATTTTCTTCTGATCTTCGTTCTCGGAGAAAGTAACTACAATTAATTGATTATTATTCGGGTTATAATTAAAATCTAAAACACTTCTATCCTTGTTTTCTTCGTCCCATATTTGTATTTTCTTTGTTTGAAGATTATACGTAGCTATATGAAAATTTCTAAATTCATCTCTTAATAGCACTCTCATCAAAATAATTTTTTGCTCTTTGTCTATTTGGATAAAATCAACGTTATTGAATACAGTGGTTAATTGTTTCATTTGATTCATGATTAAGTCATTTTCAAATAATTGTATTGTATGATCTGATATGCCATCAGCAAAGTACAATTTATTATTAAGTTCAGAATAAGCGAAAGCAGTATAATCCGCCGTTTCCTTACTTAATAATAATTTACTTTTATTCTGGATCTGGTCAAATTGATAGAAGTTAAACCTCAAACTTTTAGGGTCAAACACATTGATGTAAAGATTAGATTTAGAAACACTGTGATCAATTGAAAATATTTTTTTACTAAAGACAATACAAATAATTACGATGATTATTAAAATAAACGTAAATTTTTTCAGGATTCCCGCCCTTTCTATATAAAGTTTTGCCATTTCAACCTACGATTAAAGTCCCCCTTACTGTTACCATCTAGAACTCTTCCTACAGGTTATGTAACTAACGTGGTCTCACAACACATATTCGACGGTTTTCACTTCACATAAAAAGAAAACTATAAAAAAGTAACCCTGATACAAAGGAGAATATTCGCATCGATTTTACCCTAACCTTCTATTTAAATAAGAAAGTAAAGCTCTCCAAAGTTCAGAATAGAAATAAATTTTGCTCAGTAATATACTAATGGCTGTACCTATTGCACTTCATTTAGCTGTTGCAAACTAGACTAAAGCCGTTGGAGCAGACACGATTAACCAAATTACTTAAACAGAATCTGTATCTTTATTCAGAAATTTTTCTACAAGGAACTCGGGTTCATACAATAATTTAAATAACGCAAACGTTGATTTAATAATGTTTATAGACTATGGTACATATTTCATGATATACTAAAGCCATTGTGAAAAAAGGAGGAACTTGCATGATTCAAGTAAGTAATGTAGGTCTTCGCTATGGCGATCGTAAACTATTTGAAGACGTAAATATAAAATTCACACCGGGGAATTGCTACGGTTTAATCGGTGCAAATGGTGCTGGTAAATCAACATTTTTAAAAATTCTTTCTGGTGAAATTGAAGCGCAAGAAGGACACGTATCAATGGGTAAGGACGAACGTTTATCAGTCCTTAAACAAAACCACTTTGAATACGATGAATTCAATGTATTAGATACAGTTGTTATGGGGAACAAACGTCTTTGGGAAGTAAAATCTGAAAAAGACGCTATCTACGCAAAAGAAGACTTTTCTGATGAGGATGGCATGCGTGCTGCTGAATTAGAAGGTGAATTCGCTGACCTAAATGGTTGGGAAGCTGACTCAGAAGCAGCGACATTATTAAACGGGTTAGGAATTGGCGACGAGCTTCACTATATGCTAATGGCTGATCTTGAAGGTTCTGACAAAGTCAAAGTATTGTTAGCACAAGCTCTATTTGGTAAACCAGACGTTCTATTACTAGATGAGCCTACCAACCACCTTGACTTAAAAGCAATTCAATGGTTAGAAGAGTTCTTAATTAACTTTGAAAATACAGTTATTGTCGTATCCCATGACCGTCACTTCTTAAATAAAGTGTGTACGCATATCGCGGATTTAGACTTCTCTAAAATCCAATTATATGTTGGTAACTATGACTTCTGGTATGAGTCTAGCCAATTAGCACAAAAAATGATGGCAGACCAAAACAAGAAGAAAGAAGAAAAAATTAAAGAGCTACAAGCATTCGTTGCTCGTTTCTCTGCGAACGCTTCGAAATCAAGCCAAGCGACTTCTCGTAAGAAAATGTTGGATAAAATCGAACTTGACGACATTAAACCTTCAAGCCGAAAATATCCATTCATCAACTTCCAAACTGGCCGTGAGATCGGTAATGATGTGTTAACAGTGGAAGGTCTTACAGCAAGCAATGAAGGCGAAACATTATTTAAAGATATTCGCTTTTCAATGAACAAAGAAGATAAAATCATTTTACTTGGTAATCCAATGGCCAAAACGGCTCTTCTTGATATCTTAATGGATGAAAGAAAAGCAGATGCTGGTACATTCAAATGGGGCGTAACAACTTCTCAAAGTTACTTTGAAAATGATCACGATAAATACTTCGAGGGTTCAGAGAAATCATTAGTGGAATGGTTACGCCAATATTCTCCTGATGATGAAACAGAAAGCTTCTTACGCGGCTTCTTAGGTCGTATGTTATTCTCTGGTGAGGAAGTAAAAAAATCACCTTCTGTACTTTCAGGGGGAGAAAAAGTACGTTGTATGCTATCTAAAATGATGCTTGCTACAGCAAACGTTATTTTACTAGATGAACCAACGAACCACCTTGACCTTGAATCTATTCAAGCACTAAATGAAGGACTTATGCGCTTCAAAGGTGCTATGCTCTTCACATCTCATGACCATCAGTTCATCCAAACAATTGCGAACCGTGTTATCGAAATCCGTGAAGACGGCACAATTTTAGATAAACTATTAACTTATGATGAATTCCTAGAGTGGAAAGATAGCCAAGGCTTAAACTAATGAACAAAACAGGGTTCTCCTATTCAAAAAGGAGAACCCTGTTTTCATATTAACGAATAGCATACTTCACTATCTTACCTTGTATAAAACAACGTCACGTGAACTATTACTTTGTCGAAGATGTCATTGCTACTTCCACTTGAGCATCTGACATGCGTTCATTTTCTTCTACTTTCTCAACAGCTTCTTCATACTGAGTGATCATCCGTGTATCTGGTGAAAATATTGCAAGTAGCAGTGATAACAATAGCCCCGCGATCATTAATCCACCAAATAAATATGGTGATGCCCCATACTCAGTTGCTAAAGATGTCCATAGCATTGGTCCAAAACCGACGATTGCCGCAGCTACTTGATAGCCAAACGATAGTCCTGTGTATCTAACATTCGCAGGGAATAATTCAGAGAAAAACGTACCTTGAGTCGCGAAAATGGCTGCCCATACGACACCAAGTAAAATGATTTGCAACATAAAGAAATAGGTTGAATTGATTGGAATCATTACGAAATATGGAATCGCTAGCAGTAACATTGTGATAAGTCCACCAATATAAATTTTCTTTCGACCTATAAAATCTGAAAAATACCCAACAAGTGGAATTGTGACAATCATTGTTGCACAGCTTAACGTTAGAGCAAATAATGCGACATCTCTTGTATAGCCTATATACGTAGTTGCGTACACCAATATAAACGACATTAAAAACACGTTAAAGAATCCATCCCCTATTTTTAATCCAATAATGCGGAAAATATCTTTTCTGTTATATTTAAAGACTTGAACAATTGGTAATTTAGCTAATTCACCATTGTCTTTTTTACGCTTAAATTCAGGTGTTTCTTCAATACCACTACGAATCCAAATAGCTAATACTATTAAAACTGCACTAAAAAGAAATGGTAAACGCCAGCCCCAGGCCATAAATTGTGCTTCAGTCGTTAATGAAGAAATAAGCGTAAAACTAAATGTACCTAAAACTAAACCGATCGGTACACCAAGCTGTGGAATAGAACCAAAAAAGCCACGTACACCTTTTGTAGCCGATTCAGTAGCTAATAACACGGCACCTCCCCATTCACCACCAAGTGCAATCCCTTGAATCAGACGTAATATTACTAAAAGAGTTGGTGCGAGTAACCCCACTTGTGCATAGGTAGGTAATAAACCTATCAGAAAAGAACTACCGCCCATCCCTATTAAAGTAAGCATAAGCGAGGCTTTTCTTCCGATTCGATCCCCCATATGTCCAAAAATCAAACTTCCAATTGGACGAGCTGCATATCCAGCTCCAAACGTAGCAAATGCAATTAAAATCGAAATTGCTGGGTTAGTCGAAGGGAAAAAAAGTGTTGTAAAAACTAATCCCGTTGCAGTACCATACAAATAAAAGTCGTACCATTCAATGATTGAACCTGCTAAACTTGCTAATAATATCTTCACATTTTTCATCTAATCCCTTCCCTCTACATTCAATTTTTTATTTTCATTAACTTAAAATAGCGATACGTAAAACGTGCTTTTGAATTTTTCCAACAGGTGTCCGAGGGAAATCAGCCACAAATTCAATACTATCTGGTACTTTAAATTTTGCGAGACGTTCCCGACAATGCGCAATCAATACCTCTTCACTTATAGTAGCGCCAGTTTGCAATATGACATAAGCTTTAATAGCTTCGTCACGCATTTCATCTGGTACTCCAATGACTGCCGCTTCAAATACTGATGGATGCTCTGTTAATACACTCTCTACTTCGTTCGTTGCCACATTTTCACCTGAACGTTTAATCATATCCTTTATCCGATCAACGAAATAAAAATAACCATCTTTATCTATTCGTGCGTTATCCCCAGTAAGTAACCAGTTATCTATAATAGTGTCGTTTGTCGCTTGCTCGTTTTTAAAGTAGCCTTTCATCAGTGTTCTACCTGGTATGCCTTTAACAGCAATTTGGCCAATTTCCCCTGGATTTACGGGGATCCCCTGTTCATCTATAAGCTGAACCTCATAACCAATGCTTGGTCTACCAATACTCATATTTTTTCGTATGCCAAATAGAGGATTTATCAAGGGAATCCCAACTGTTTCGGTTAAACCGTACAGTTGCAATAACTTCACATCAAATAGCTCCTCAAACTGTACTAATTGGTGTTCTGCAACTGTCTGTGCGAAAATGATGAGTCGTAAAGGATTATCCTTGGCCTCTTTTTCATAATCTTTCGCTAATATCATACGAATAGGTGCAGCAAATAAAGAACCAACTGTTCCGCCTAATGCCTTTGCTTGTTTAAAATAACGCGAAGCACTAAATTTCTCTGTAAGTGCAATGCTTGCCCCTACCATGATGGCTGACATCGTTGAGTAATATTGCGCATTTCCATGGAAAAGCGGTAAGACAATAAATGTTCGATCTTCAGGTGTTAAAGCTATTGAACGAGCCATTAACTCACCAGTGTAAATATAATTGGCATGAGTCACTTGAACACCTTTAGGTCTTGATGTTGTGCCAGAAGTATAAAGCAATGCCACAATATCTTCTGACGAAACTATTGGGAAATGTACATTATTATCGCTTTCATTTTTTATGAGCTCAGAGAAATTTAAGACACCTTCAGAGCTATTTTGTTGTCTCGTAATAATAATATTTTGTAAAGTAGGTGTTTTAGATTTAATACTGACAAACTTTTCGATATAGTCCTCTTCGGTAATAATGAGGACAGCTTCAGCATGTGAAATAATATATTCCATTTCATCTGCTGGTGATAAAACGTTAGTTGGCACCATAATGCCCCCAATTTCAGCTAAAGCAAACCATGCTGTGAAAAATTCCATATTGTTTGGTAAATGTAACACAACATGATCCCCTTTTTTGATGCCGAGCTTAAGTAGTGCATTACTGAAGCGCATAATCTCCTGATAAAAATCCCCATAACTTTTTTCAAAATAGCTTCCACTACTATCCTCAAAATGAATAAAACTTTTTTCAGGTTGTTGCTCTACTTTCTCCCTTATAACAGTACGCAACGTTCTATTCCCTATTAAATCCATGATATCCCCCCTCTAGTTTCATAGACTATAGTCTGTATATTAATCGGCGAGACAATTATTTGTCAATATTTTTTCTAATAATTCAGAAAATAACTTAAATACATAATCGAGTATTATGCTAAAGTTAAGTAGAATATCTTGTGGAAATTAGGTGATGCAGAGAATGAAAAAGACACGAAAAGAGCAGGCTCAAGAAACGAAAAAACATATCTATTTAACAGCACTTAAATTGTTCGAAACGAAAGGTTTTGATCAAGTAACGGTTGATGAAATTGTGCAAAAAAGCAAAAGCTCAAAAGGTGCTTTTTATGGTCATTTCTCTTCCAAGTATGATATTTTCCTAGAAAAATTTAAAGAAATTGATCATTTTTACGAAGAATTTACAACTACACTGCCCGCAAATCTTAGTTTTAAGGAAAGGGTTATCTCATTAATTGATGCACAAATGAAATATTTAAAAGATGATTTAGGAATGGATTTAATGCGTTCTGTTTACAAGAGTGGCTTAATTGAAAACGAAGAAAATTTCTTTACCAATTCTGAACGCGAATTGTATAAAATTCTGCATTTATTTATACAAAAAGCTATTAATGATGGCGAATTATCTGTACAAATAAATGTTCAACAAACTGTTATTTACATTAGTCGTTGTATGCGAGGTTCATTATATGACTGGTTAGTCTTCGGAAAAGATTTTAATCTATTACAAGAAAGCAAAGGCTTTATTGAAATATTTTTAGATGGTTTATTAACTAAGGAGAAATCAAATTAAAAATAAATAGCTATAAAAAACTACCTATTCTATTGCAAACCCAAAATAGGCATTTCCTCAAATTAGATTTGCCTATTTTCTCGTTATATTAATTGTTCTTCACTCCCACAAAACCTTATTATAGAAAAAAGACAGATACATTGAGTATCTGCCTTTGTCATTTACTTTTGCATTTCCTTCGTTGGTCCCAATACACCTGGTACTGGTAAGCCCGCTTGACGTAGGAGCACTGTCATTTGTCCACGGTGATGTGTTTGATGATCGACCATTACACGTAATAATGCGCCTCTAGCTATTGGTCCTGTGAAGCCTTTTACTTCCTCCAGCAAGTCTTCATTTGATAGCTTTGCAGCTTCCTCTTTCACACTATTTGCTACATTTTCATAAGCAGCTACGATTTCGGCAGCTGTAGATGGAATTGGATCTTCTTGTCGAGTCATTGGTACCTTTAAACCTGCCAAGAAACTGAAATAACCAACAGCACCTACTAAATGCCAACCTAACCAACCTAGTGTGCTATGACCTTCCACGATGCTTTGCTCTAGCTTGTCATCTGTTAAAGCCTTTAATACTTGAATAGTACCTTGTGCTGATGCTGACCATTCATTTAAAAAGTCATCTACTTGTCGATACATAAAAAAGCCCCCCATTTTCGTAAATTCATTTCTATCTTATTAAATTCTAAACTCTCTTACAAGTTTCAAGCTCAAGTTTACATAATATTATTATAAATTAATCTGTTATAACTATTCATTTCAGTTACTTTTTACTTCTCTTTCATCAAAACAAGTATACGAATCTTTAAATTGTAAAATCATGTATAATAGTTTTATCTTATAATCAATTATGCCTTGGCTTAATTGCGTCCAAAGTCATTAGGACAAGGATAAATCATGACAAGGCGATTGAGTTTCTCTATTTCAGCGGATGTCATTTGTACCGAATGCTTGGCGACAGGTACGGATGTTTAGACAACCGTTGAAATAATTTAAATAGAAAGAGGTATTTTATGTTTTCCCCATTGAAAAAAGGCGATACCATTGGCATTTATTCGCCCTCCAAACCAGCTACAACTATTGCAAAAGCACGCTACGAACGAGGTAAGAAACGCCTACAAGCACTCGGTTTTACAATAATAGAAGGCTCTTTAACTGGAAAGGAAGATTTTTATCGCTCCGGTACACCGAAAGAACGAGCTGAAGAGCTTAATGCCTTACTTCGAGATCCCCACATCAAAATGATCTTACCAACTATGGGTGGTACTAACGCCAATAGTATGCTGCCATATTTAGACTACGAAGCTTTTAAGCAGCATCCCAAAATACTAATAGGTTTGTCTGATGTTACCGCAATACTTCTCGCAATGTATGCAAAAACTGGTGTTCCTGTCTTTTATGGACCCTCTGTTGCTTCTACATTTGGTGAGTTTCCACCTTTTATCCATTATACTGAGCGATATTTTAAAGATTTGTTTTTACATTCATTATCGATCCCCTATACCATGCCAATCCCACCTATTTGGACAGATGATCGACTAAACTGGTTAGAAAAAACGACGGAAAAAACTCAGCATCACAATTCATGGATTACTGTTCAACCTGGCATTGTTGAAGGTCGTTTAATAGGTGGAAATATAAATACAATGTATGGCTTCATTGGAACACCTTACTTCCCTCACATTAATGAGGGAGATATATTACTTCTTGAAGATACATCTAAAACTATTGCTGTTGTTGAGAAAAACTTTGCCATGCTAAAACTACACGGCATTTTCGACAAAGCCTCTGCAATTATTTTAGGTAAACATGAACAATATGATGATTTGGGAACTGGAAGAAAGCCTTATGATGTATTGTTAGAACAGCTAGATGGACGTACTATCCCTATCATCGCTGATGTTGATTGCTGCCACACCCACCCCTTGCATGCTATGCCCATTGGCTTACGTGTATGTGTCAATGCTACTAACAAAGAGATTACTTTTCTAGAAAACTGGTTTTCATAGGTTGTTGACCAGACTATACAAATCGTTGTGGTACCCCGTTCTTAATTCGTAAAGTTTAGTTTTTTAAAAAAACAGAACCCTGGACAGAGACACTTTTAATAAAGTGTCTCTGTCCAGGGTTCAATTGATTAAATAGCTCATTTTACGTCATATCCAATGACACACGTGCATTTTTTGCAAAGAAACATTAGATAATCAATGGCAAAATCTAATATGTAACCGTCATATCCGTAACAAAAGCTAGTTTTTTATACTCATATACTTTTATTATTTCTTTACTATCTAAGTCATACTTGTAAATACACTGTATTTTAGAAATTATACCGTCAAAACTAACATCTTCTGCATTTTTAGGTATACCTGAAAAATAAACAAATCGCTCATTTTTTGACAATACCGCTAGTCTTCTATGCCCAATCTCTGATAATATGGGATTCTTACTTTTTTTTATCATTTGATCTGTTAATATGGTAGTTAATGTTTTGTCTGTAAGAGATAACTGATAAATCCCGCTTCCTTCATCTTCATTTATATTTCCCCCTCCAAGAATAACAGATTTCCCATCGGGTCCATATGCCATCGAATCAATATTGACGGCTTTTATTTCCGTTACCAAATTCATGTCAGAGCCATCTAAATTCATTTTCATATATTGAATACACAATTTGCCCTAAAGGTTCATCAGCTTCATTTGCAGCCGTCCTTCTTGCCGTATTCTCTTCCTCAGAAACAAATGCACCAATAATTTTGTCTTTAGAAATATCATACATTTCTACAGCACGGTCAGGTTGTTCAGTATCAAATACAATAGAATCTTTCGTTTCCAAATCTACTTTCGCAATCTTTGAAACAGGGAATTTTTCCCCCATTATTTCACTATAGATAGTTTTGCCTTCCTTATCGCCAAATCTAGGCATAAGCTGTCCTAAAGTATCATTTGTGACTTGATAAGTTTTTTTATCATTTTTATCTAATAAAAAAATATCCCAAGGTCCATCTTCTTTAGCACTCATATAGGCAAGATATTGCTTATTATCTGAAAGTTTTGCATGCAACCAAACAGTTTCATTTTTAACTAACTCTTCTTCTACTTTTTTTTCAACATCTAGTTCTACTATGCTACTTTTGCCTTCGTTATCAAACATGGAAATAATGAGTTCTTCATTATCGTTAATAGTTGTGCTTTTCTCTTCTTTTTTATTAATAAGCGTAATGTCGTCTTCTTTCTTTTGACATCCAAATAGCATAATCAATAAAGATAAAAAAATTATAGCAGTAAAACGCGTTGATTTTTTGCATTTACAAACAAGTTCATACATTATGCGATTTTCCTTTGCTAGGTTATTTTTGAATTCGAAATATGTACTCTTCATTGCTAGGTAAAACATGATAATAAGTTATAATTATCCATTTTAGGTAAATAATAAATATAAGTCAATGTAGTTTTTATGAATTGGGCAATGTTCCGTATCCATTCATTACAAAGACGCACCTCAATCATCTATTTGACTTACTTGCATATGTCGATTCGACTAAATAAGAAATTGCTTTCTGGAATTCTGGTTTTCCTAACATTCGTATAACCTAGGAACTTCACGTATAATGAGAGAACATAGCTGAAAGAGCTTGCCTCCTAGACAACACGAACTTGTACTTTCTCTTGCACTAATCGTTGGCTATAAACAATAATGTGCCAGAGCACAAAATGCCAGTAGGTAAATAGCCCTGTTAAACAGAAAGGCCAAAGTTACATAAAATTCACTTCACAGGAGTTCTGCTGGGCGCCTTTTATTTTGAGGAAGGAGGGTCTTTATGAATGATTTACATAGATCAACAACTGATGAAGAATTAACAGAAGAAGAGCTAATTGAACTTGTTCTCGCTGAACAGCAAAAAGCGATAGCACAAGAACAAGAAGAACGACTGCAAGGTAAAAAGCCTATAAAACGAAAACCAATTGTCAAATGGATTGTCTGGAGTATGGCATTTGTGTTATTTTTGAATACATTTGCACTTATCTTTCAAATTTACTCCATTCCAGCTCTTGAATTTTTAAAGGTGTCTGCTCGGCTTTCAGCGCAAGAAGATATAAGAACCTATAAAAAAGCTGTTGTAGAGATCTCTACAGGTTCTAGTAAAGGCACTGGTTTTTCGATTTCTTCAGATGGACTTATCGTTACTAATGCACACGTTGTAGAAGATGCTCAATCATTATCCGTCATTTTCCCTGAGGAAGGTTTAATGAGTGCTAAGTTGCTGCAAAGTTTCCCAGACGTAGATTTAGCATTATTGCAAGTAACTGGTGATGAGTTTCCTTCCCTTTCACTTGCTGAAAATCCTAGCTATAGCAAAAATGAGCATGTCTATTTCATTGGTAATCCACTAGCCTTTACGGGCATTGCAAATGAAGGAACTTTACTTGAGTCAACTCACCTTGATGATTTGCAGGAGCCTGTTATGATGTTGAAAGCCCCTGTTTATCGGGGAAATAGTGGCAGTCCTGTCATAAATGCCGCTGGTGAGGTTATCGGGATCGTTTTTGCAACTGCGAAAAAAGATCCATATGGTCGTGTCGGCTTGTTTATTCCTGTTGAAGTCCTACAACGTTTATTAAGCCCATAATACTCAAGGCTCTTATACAGCGATATATTCAACTGTAAGTTATTTAAATTCGAAGGCATTAAAAAGTATAACTACGTAATGAAGTACAGGTTGAAAATATCGTAGTTTAATTTTTAATATTTAACTACATTTGAACGTATAACAATAAAAACCTTGAGAGAAATTACAAAATTCATATGCATCAGAAGTAAAGCCGTCAGTTCTTTTACATTAAAATGACCTCCATGTGAGAAGGTCATTTTTTATTTTATAGCTCTCCATATTAAATTAAAGGCTTGAAAAGTCCTATATTAAAATTCTGTTTCGCTTTCCACGGGCTAGACACGAGTTACATCACTGTGTTCCTGACATTGCGTTCACTAACACTTTGATAAAACACAGTTTCGCTAACGCTCACTGCTGGTGCTCGTACTTCCCGCATGATTACCATACTTTAAATCAAAAAAAATTATATGACAGAATTTCTTCTCCTCCCCTATGCTCTCAATTGTGAAAGTATTTTATATATACGAAAACAAAATTATAGATAAGGTTTTTTAGTTTACATAATAAATTTATTATATACTTTATTTATGAAACTAGTTCATTGCGTTTATTTATTCCCAATCACTTATATCTATTTGAATACAAAAAAAGACATCCTATATCAATAGGATGTCTTAATTTAACGAAAGTAATTTTAATTACTAAGAATTAAAGTTTAGTTACGTTAGCAGCTTGTGGTCCGCGGTTGCCATCTACAACTTCGAATTCCACTTTTTGACCTTCGTCAAGAGTTTTGAAACCTTCTCCTCCGATAGCTGAGAAGTGTACGAATACGTCGTTTTCACCTTCAACTTCGATGAATCCAAAACCTTTTTCTGAGTTAAACCATTTTACTGTACCTTGTTTCATTTAAGAAAACCTCCAAAAAATAAAAGTGAACAATATGTAATTTCTTCAGCGATTGAAAAAAATTCACATATTACAAAGAGTACCGAACTAACGCGATCACTTTTTGTAATATGTGAATTCATGTTTCCGGTGAAGCAATTAAATTGTTAACTTAAGTATAACTGCCATTCATAAATTTGTCAAATAAAGAAAAATGTTTTTTTTCAATTTTTAAATTTTATCTGATTTTAAAGCGATAATACCGTGATATATTTGTACATCATCATCACAGGCTTCACAAAAAACACTTTCATCCTCTGACCAAAAGGCCCAAAATCCCCCTTCTTTCGTTTCCTCATTGTCATATGTTAATCGGAAGTGCTGCAGTTTCGTTTGTAACGCTGACTCAAATTGCTCCTCCGTTTCAAATGTTTCATTTGTTTGAATAAAAGTTTCCCAGCCTTCAAACTTCCACCAAGGCTCATAATCAGCTTTCATGTAAATGATTGTATACATATTTGCCACATTCCCTGCTGTAATAAGATATTTCCATTTTAGCAAACACATTTGAAATGTCTATTAAAACACTCTGTAATATGCTATTATTACCTTATTATTCAATATTTTTGGAGGGATTTTTTTTATGTTTTCAAGTATTCGACCTAAGGCCGAACTCGAGGAATTATTAAAGCGTGGTACAAATTTAAATGCTACAGGTCGTTTTAATAAAACACTAGCATTTAACCATTTCAATACTCAAGATGAAGAAAATCTAAAAACACTCTTCAATAAATTAAAAGATATCACGCCTTCAATGAATGCTATTTTTAATAACTATTTAAAAGAAATCTCCCTCTCCTCACAGCTAACGATTAGTGAAGAAAATATTAATCGATACTTAACTCAATTTTTCTTAGCTACTCGTGATGATGAATATGTGGATGAAACTGTTAAATTTTTTAATTTATTCAGAAAGAATCAATATGAGCCGGGTAAGTTAATCGTCGTCTTCAATCAATTTGCATTTTATATTACTACATACATTTTACATAATTTTGGTTTAAAACCTAATAAGGCATTTGAATATATGAAATCTTTCCAATCAGCTGTTAATGTTGACCAGGAATTACTCATCGAAGTATTAACAGAACGTACAATTGAAAATGTAGTCGCTGAAATTTCCTCTTTAATGGATGTCAATGCAAAAATCATGTACATGAAAGATTTAGTATTTAGCTTAGATAAACAAAACGAAGAAATCCAGTCCTCTACCGCGGCAACTGAAGAAATTGCCGCTTCTATTAACGAGGTTGCTCGAATGTCTTCCCGTATTTCTGAAAAAACAACTGAATCTGTTGATCACGCCGTTCAAGGAAAAAATGCAATAGAGCATGCCCTTACAGAAATCTTTAAAACAGAAGAGACATTTACATCAATCGTTGAGTCCTTTTCAGAATTACAAAAGCGGGTAAAGGATATTGAAAATGTTGTAACGTTAATAAACCAAATTGCCGATCAAACGAATTTGCTTGCTTTAAACGCTTCTATTGAGGCTGCACGAGCAGGTGAACATGGTAAAGGCTTTGCAGTAGTTGCACAGGAAGTTCGAAAGCTTGCTGAAGGAACGGTATCAGCTCTTAGTGAAGTAACTACAAATGTACATCATTTAAAAAGCTATTCCAATGAAGTGTCAAACTCAATAACAGAAACGACAGAAATTATTAAAGATGCAACAGTGGAAGCAAAAGAATCGTTACCATTATTAAATGCAATAGTTAGTGCCATTGAAGGTATTAATCTGGATGTCACAAATACAGCTGCGATATCACAGGAACAGGCAGCTGCTATTGATGAAGTATCAGCAAGAATGATTGAAATTTCTAGCCTTCAAGATGATATTCGCGAATATAGCCATAACACCTCTAGTGATATACACTCATTAGGGAAAGAAATTAATCGTTTCCGCAATGATATTATTTCGAATAATAATGTTCAGCTATCGTCTATAGCACTTTTACAATTATCAAAGGCCGATCACATTTTATGGAAATGGCGAATTTATAATATGTTCCTTGGACTTGAAAATGTCGAGCCAAGTGATGTTTCTTCACATAGAGATTGTCGTCTCGGTAAGTGGTATACATCCGCTCGCACTGTAGAACGTTTCGGACACTTGCAGGAGTATAGTGAATTAGACGCATATCATTTACGTGTTCATGAATCGGCGAAGTTAGCAGCTGAGGCTTTTAAAGTTGGGAATATTCAACAGGCTGAAGCTCATTTAAAAGAAGTAGATCAAGCTTCTAAGCAGGTTCTCTATTTTATCAATAATTTAATTGCATATTTAGAAAAAGAACGTGTTATGCAATAAGCACAAGGGGGGCTCTCCCCTCTTCACTAGTAGGAGGTGTTAGCTTGAACAAGCGAGCGCTAATTAAATTTTTCGGAGATGTTTACGGGACTGGCTATCGTTTTTTCATAAAACAAAAAGCGATTGAGCTAGGATTAAAAGGATACTGTAAACTAAATAATCAAGATCAAATTGAGGTTGAAGTAGAAGGGTCAAAAAAAGCACTTGATGAATTTTTAATATTTGTTCAAAAGGGTGTTAGCCCTCAAGCAGATTCCAATTCTTTTACTTTAGAGCTTTTTGATGATTTAAAAGGTTATACACGCATGGAGTCAGACATTGTTTAGTCTGGCTCCTCTTTTTTTATAGTGTTGTAATACTAAGGTTTATCAAGGTTTTTGGCTATAGCAGATAATGATTGAATACGGTTTATCTAAAATGGCGTTGCTGGGAGCAAAATTAATTTTTATTAATTTGGATCTGGAATAATACCCGAGTCCTTTCCTTTATCCCTTCCACAAAAAACACCTGCCGTAGCAAGTGTAAATAATTATTAAGGTATTTTATCTGAAGGTCGATTCACTAATTAACCTCTATGAAAATTTAGTATCCTCTTACCTAATTAGTAACACTCAGGGAGATTGCTTAAGTCGTGGAACTGAGAGGCTCCCACTTCAAACTTTGCAAAGTGGCTAGTGGTTCACTTACAGTCGCATATAATTAATTTGCGTGGATTTAACGCAAAGAATGCCATATCCAGCGTAATTATCTTGAATATCTAAAGTGGCTGCATATGCATTCCACTGTTCTCATACCAACCACTATGAGTGATCTCTCATTTTTATCCATTAAATGAAATGTTGCCTTAAAAAAATAAACATTGTTATTACTTTCTAGCACTGCTTGTTCTAATACTTGTCGTGTTTGTTGTTGCACGTTCTCATTCCTCTTGCATCTATGTTTTATTTAGTTGCTACTGCATTTAAAAGTAATTGTTTGTTGTGATCAGACATTACACGCCATTCTTTAACCGTTACTTTCATTTGCCCACACATCCTTTCGAAAATATGCTTCCAAACACTGTATGCAAGTATTAGCGCATGTAAGACACTTTCACATCGATTAATCATTCAACTCATGAAGTCCATTAGATATATCAATCAGATTTCATGTCATAAAAAAAAGCCACAACTCATAATGAGTGTGACTGTGAAATCCTGATTATAATTCTTCTAAATAGATTGTAACTATGATACTTCTTGGACTGTAAGTAAAAGCTCTTTCACTCACTGCCCTGTAATTACCATCAATATTAACAACATCACTAACGTTCGGAATCAAAGCTGATAGAGAGTTGTTGATGTCATACGTCATAATTACATCACCGTTTTGTTCACAAAAACTGATTTTAATCTCTTCTAAATTTTCTCTCATCTTTGTCACCACCTTCCCCACTTATCATAGAATATATGGAATCAAATGTCATAACTAGAAATATAAATCATAATAAAAAGGCCATACCTTGTTTGTACTACACCCCAAAATATTAGATTAACTTTTTGGTTGCAATACAAAATAGATGTGACTTGATATCAATATATTATTTAGTCGTTAATGTCTCAATGGTTTTACTGTTATTACAGATGAGACTTTTAGCTTTAAAATTTATACTCGTTGAAAGTATCTGCAGCTTACTTATGTCGTTAGTCAACTTTTCTAATTCAACTAAACCTTCACTTTGCAATTTACTAAGTTCCAGCTCAAGTTGTTTTAATGATTTTTGAACTAATTCTATATTTTCTTTGTATTTCTCTAATATAATTTTAGTATCAATAAGCTCAATCTTTTTGTTTGTGTTTTTTTGCATATGGCTGACTCTCCCTTTTACATATAAAGTCATCTTTTTGGTGCAATCTTTATTGCATGTATTATTGAAAAAAAACCTAGGATATGAAAAAAATTTAACAATTGGATTTAATTAACACTATTATAATGTTGATTAACATATTTAACAATGTCATTTTCATTCAATCAATGAAATTAAAAAAACCACACCTTGTTAGATGTGATTTCCTGAAATATTATGATTTTTATATTATCTAAATAAATTGTAAATACTCTAAGACATTCCCGAATGGATCTCTGAAGCTAATAACTTTTCCTGGAGGACAATCCATCGGCTCATCTGTAATGAACTCAACATTATGCTCTTTTAACTTATTGACGGTTTGATGAATGTCCTCTGTTTTTAAAGCTAAAACCACACCTAAAGTATCTTTTGGAATGGATTTAGATTTTTTTGTCTCTTCTAAAACTAATGGTAAATCTCCGTGAATAAGTGTTACGATTTTAGGTCCGTATTGTTTGTTTACCTTAAAACCTAAAACTGCCGTGTAAAAATCGATTGCCTTTTCAATGTTAGGTACATAGATGCTGATAACACAAACTTGACTCATAATTCATCCCCCTAATTCCGTTTATTACCTTTTTCTTCATTTATAAAGATAATAGAATATATGGTAATATTTTTCAACCCTCAATGCGAAGTCAAATATTATCATAAGAGTGCTTTATAAATCCCTAATTCATTACTTATCTCCATCTGGATTAATAAATTTACTAGAACCCAAACAGCAAAATGTCCTAGCCTGTCTTCTTTGCATACAATAAGATGACCACATTGTAACTAGGCGCCCTTTGGGTATGACTCTAGTTAGCGATTACATTAAGTTCTTCATAGTGTATACATATTCTTTTTGTGGCATTCTATGATAGATATCTCAATCCATATTGAAAACTATACATATTATAAATTATAGAAAGGAGGGAGATTACTATGTCTCAATATTATGGTAATGGAAATGGTTACGGAAGTGGTTCAGCATTTGCGCTAATTGTTGTTCTATTCATTCTTCTAATTATCGTCGGCGCAAGTTTCATGTCAAGTTATTATTAATCTCAATACCAAATACCGCCCCAGATGCACATAACTAATAAGATATTATAAACTTTATCCTTTCCCTTCTAATCTACTTAGGGTCACTATCCTCCGGTGACCCTTTTAATATTTCCTTACTTAAAATTCATCTCTCAAAAGGTCATACGATATCATTATTCGATAATGAATTCACCCTCATGATTTACAATTAATTTCCTTCCGTTATTGACTGAAATCTCGAGAGGGTAAATGGTAGAATATTTATCTGAAAAAATCCATCTTCTTCCGGGACGAGCAAGGATAATGAAAATCCCTATCTCTTTTACGCCCATAAAATTTAGAGATTTCTCATTTAACGGTTTGTTATCCCGTTCAAATATATGAGCTTTACTTAATTCTTTTCCTACCTTTAACACATCATCAACGATAAGACCAATTTCACTAATTTGTAAAATACTATTAATGGTAAATGGCTCTGAACTTTCTTCGTTTATGCCATAACGGGCTATAAATTCTATAATATTACCTGATGGATCCTCAAAATATATTGCGTGTGCTGGTAAATTTGAAAAGTTTACTTGATCTTCTCCATCCTCTGTTAAAAGTTGGACTTTGTTCTGCAACCAAAATTTTGCTTCTTCAAATTGGTTTGCTGGAATATTGAAGGCATAATGATAAAATGGTTTGACTACTGTATCACTATTCGTGAACTCCAAAATACTAGCGCCTGTTTGAATTTGAAAGCTACCTTTATTTTCAGCAATCAAATGAAACCCTAATTTTTTCGTATAAAATTCTTTCATTGATTGTAAATTATCAGTTTGTAAAGTAATGGATTTAATTTCCATATGCAACATTCTCCTATTTCACATGTATTTGTAAAATAATATAATAAAAACAATCCCTATTCACATCAATCTTTCGGCTGAAATACATAGACACCCATTCAATTTATATGCACTAAAAGTTAATTATTATATAAGTACTTTTATTTTCCCATTACATTTTCTCCTCCTTGAATGATAAAAGCCCTCCATAATTAATACGGAAGGCATACAATATTTATTTACGAAAAGCTCGTCTCTCAGCATATTCAACACATAAATAACACACTTTAATTTTTTTTATTACTCTCATCTCTATAATTTCGTAAATCTGATGCTTTGCGTTTACAAAAATAGCATGCATTCTTAGGGATTTTTGGTGTACTAGTTACAAACTGCTCTTTAATTTTTGTCAATAACGATTTCATAAAGTAATTCCCCTTTCCCTTCTATTTTTCGACAAAAAGAAAGGATTCCCTCTTGTTATTGACATTTGATTTCTTAATTTCTTAACTTTCAGATGGTGAGGAATTAACAACAGTGAAAAAAACAATACTAATAAATAAAAATTTGACAAACAACGTGTGAAGCAATCCAAAAATTCGCGAATTACATTAAGTTTGAATACAATAAAATGATTAATTCATTATAGGCCTTTTAACACCTATCCGAGTATAGAGATTCTTTCCGTCGTTTTGATAGTTGCATCCGTCGCTTTGGCGATTCTATCCGTCACTTTGGCAGTTCCATCCGTCGCTCTGGCGATTCTATTCGTCGGTGGGCACTCTATCCGTCGCTTCGGCAGTTATTTTCCGTCGACTTGGTAGTTCTTTCCGTCGGTGGGCACTCTATCCGTCGCTTCGGCAGTTCTTTCCGTCGGCGGGCACTCTATCCGTCGCTTTGGTAGTTCTATCCGTCTATTCGGCAATTCTATCCGTCGCTTTGGCAGTTCCATCCGTCGCTCAGGCGTTTCTATCCGTCCGCGGGCACTACATCCGTCACTTCGGTAGTTCTATCCGTCGCTCTGGCAGTTCTATCCGTCGCTCTGGCGATTCTATCCGTCCGCGGGCACTACATCCGTCGCTTCGGTAGTTCTATCCGTCACTTTGGTTGTTCCATCCGTCGCTCTGGCGATTCTATCCGTCGGTGGGCACTCTATCCGTCGACTTGGTAGTTCTTCCCGTCGCTCTGGCATTTCTATCCTTCGGTAGAGGTATCCGTCACTTCCGCGGCTTGCAGAGAATCAACATTGTCGGACATTTAGAGTGGCTTCTTTTT
>Ga0102589_1002288_pt1 | contig 22649 bp, 27 predicted proteins | sample AraplaMF_Col_mLB_FD_76858 | JGI IMG/M metagenome (GOLD analysis project Ga0102589, IMG submission 76858) | Arabidopsis root microbial communities from the University of North Carolina, USA - plate scrape MF_Col_mLB | ecosystem: Host-associated > Plants > Roots > Endosphere | place: USA... | reverse complement strand
TGCTTGAGAAATTGTTTTTGGATTAAATCCTTGAACGAGCTTTAACCTTGAATCCTTCGTAAATTTTGTCATAAAAAAACTGCACCTCCAATTGTTAGACTATGTCTAACAATTGGGGTGCAGTTCAAAGATACTTTTAGGTGGCTTTTTCACAATTATTTATGTGTTTTGTTTGGTTTCTTTTTTCCGGGATTTCCATTCCCTTGACGCTTTCTATTCTGCTCGTCTTTTGCTTGTTTTTCGTGTATTGTATCTAAAAAATCGTTTGAGTTGTTCATTAATGAATCCTCCCGTAGGTTTCGTTTTATCTTTTTTACTATATCCATTTAGGAAGGAATCATAAGTTGAAAATTAAAAGGTTGTATGGTTTTTTCTGTATTTAAAAATAATTGACTCGGTTGAATTAGAGATAAATCGAGTAAGAAAGACTTCGTTTTGTATCACGCTAATTTTCGTATATTCAAGCACTCATTTTTTTTCGATAATATAAATAATACATTCCGTACATTAGGAAAAGGATGAGTAAAACTTGTAATTCTACATTCTCTTTTAAAATTGTTGCTAAAGGATCTGGTAAATAAGGAGATTTGCCTCCGCCACTTAGGCCTAATAGTTTATTAAAGAGACTAATGATACAAAACATAAAAACGGCGGACCAACTTGCTGAAATAGCTTTCTGTTTAATTTTCGTCTCGCGTTCATCGTCTTTCATCCAAGGTGTAGAAGCTTTATCGCTTGTAAAGAATCCATTTATGTATCCCCATATTATCATTCCAATAAAATAGATTACCCAATTCATAATTGGTAAGTTCCTCCTTATTAAAAATAAGTGTTGTAAAAGGTTTTTTACATATATTATCATAATAATTTCCAAGTTATATGTCAAAGATTTTTTACAGGTAAGGGAGAAGGAATTGAGAAAAAGATATGGAAGAGTAGAGAGTGTAGCAAAAAATATACATATTCATTTAGTAGTAGGAGAGATAAAACTATGAAACTTATTTTCATAAGACATGGTGAAGGGAAACATACAAAAGATTTACCTATGAGCTTGCAATTAGAAAATCCACCTTTAACAGAAGAAGGCGAAAAACAAGCATTGTTACTTCAAAGCAGTTTACCACTACAAGAAAATGATGTATTAATCGCAAGCCCTACGCTTCGAACATTACAAACTGCAGCGATATGGAGCTCACAAGTAGTTTGCCGCAAAATAACACATCCGTATATTTCCCCGCATATTTTTCCTTATCGTGAAGGAGCAAGAACATTACCATGTGACAGGTTGTTAAGTACAAAGGTAATCCAAGAGTTATTTCCTAGTTTTTCTTTAAGAGAAAGTACAAACGATATGTTATGGAATCAGGGAATAAATACGATTTCAGAGAAGGAATTTCAGAATAGAGCAGATGAATTTATCAATTGGTGTTATACATTAAAGGTTGCAAGGATCTGCATCGTTTCCCATGATGGAACAATTACAGCATATAGACAATATTTACAAAAGCAGAGATTAACAAGAGAGGATTTTTTAGAAGAAACAGGTGTGTATGAAATAAACGTATGAATGGAGGTTTTTTATTTGAATATTGCATTAGTAGTTGGCGATAATTCAGATTTAGAAGCACAATCGCTTCGAGCGACGCTTGAGTATTTTGGAGCAAGAGTTATTACATATTGGATTGGTCGACCGCAAGATTTGATGGATGTTCTTTCGGGGAAAAGTTTGTATGAAGATATGGATTATATTATTTTTTGCTTTCATGGTGAAGAAGGCGAATTTGTAATGGGGGAATTAGGGGAAGATATATATGAAGAAGATGAACCAAGAGGGAACTTTGGTGTAGCTGAAATTAAACAATATGCAAAATTGCATAACAAGTATATTATCAATAGCGGGTGTACTTTAGGAGATCCAAAACTTGCAACAGCATTTTTAAATAGTGGTGTAAAAGTTTATATAGGCTCAACAGATTATGTGGATGGAAATGCAGCACTTATGTTTACAATACGTTTATTTTACGGGCTTATTAATCATCAAAAAACAATAGATGATGCATTTCAAGATGCGAAATTATTAGATGATGAGACTTTGACATTTGAATTATATAGAGAATGAAACGTACTTATCCGAATATTGGATAAGCACGTTTCACATTTACCGCATAGTTTCTTTGTGAAAAATAATGAAAATCATTATCAATTATGGTATGATATTTTCAAGTTTTTACAGGAGAATAAAAGTAACTATATAAATGTTAGTTTTTAACATTTCGTGTAATCTTCACAAATTATTCATAATTAATATTTAAAAAATAAGTAACTAATGTTATTATATTACCTGTAACTAACTTAATTACATCTTAAGGAGGAGAGTATGGTTATTCAATTTTTAAGAGAAAACAAAGCAGTTTCTTTTGTATTAGCAGTTATCCGTGTTTATCTGGGGTACACATGGTTGATGGCTGGAATCGGAAAGTTACAAGGGAAAGGATTTGATGCGACAGGTTATTTACAGGGGGCTATTGAAAAGTCAAAAGGAGCACAACCAGCCGTACAATCTTGGTGGGCGTCATTCTTGCAAGACTTCGCAATTCCGAATGTTGATATGTTTAACACGCTTGTAATGTGGGGAGAAATTCTAGTTGGAATAGGTTTAATTGTAGGTTGTTTAACGAAAACAGCTGTCTTTTTTGGCCTTGTAATGAACTTTTCCTATATGTTTAGTGGGTCTCTAGGTGTAAATCCACAAATGGTTATTTTATCTATGTTCGTTTTAGTTGCTGGCATGAATGCTGGAAAACTTGGAGTGGATGGTTGGATTGTACCTAAATTACTAGGATCAAAAAGGAAAAAAAGACAGAAGCAAGCTGCTTAACATATGAAACGGGTATCTCAAAGATGAGATACCCATTTTTATTGCTTTGTTGTTTCGATTGGATTCTTTTCAAAGAATTCTTTTACATAGCCTATAAATTCTTTCGGTTCTTGGCGGAATGGGGCATGATAACCCTTTTCAATAATATGGAAGGTGCTGTTTTTTAAAAACTGATGATAAGATTCGCCTTCTTTCCATGATACACTACTATCATTTCTGCCCCAAATAATTAAAGTCGGAAGTTTGATTTCACTAGCATTAATCTTAAGTCGCCTTGGCCACATTTTCATTTGGTTATAATGTTCTGTATCATCGCGTTTAAATTTCACTTTGCTTTTATCATAATCCGTAATAGAAGATACAGTATTCAAATCAGTGGATAACTGTGGCTTAGGTGAAGCATTTCTATTTGTTAATGATATAGCCCCTGTAGCATCCGTTAAAATGAGATGGGTAACTGCACTTGGATATAAATATGTTAAATTAAGGGAAATTTCCCCACCCATAGAGTGACCTAGTACTGCAAAAGTATCATATCCTAGTTTTTTCATTAACTTATAATAAAGGTTGGCGTGATTAGGAAAAGAGTATGGAAAATCCATTGGTTTAGAAGAATGGCCAAATCCTAAAACATCAACGGAGATAATTGTATGATCTTTTGCTAAGTCTGAATAAATATCGCTAAAGCCATTGGATGAACCGCCAAACCCATGAAGCATAAGTAATGGTGGTTTCTTTTCCCCAATTTGTTTAAAGTAAATAGTTTGCCCGTCTATCTCGACCATTTTTTCATCTGTTGTTAGCTTTGTTTCAATTGTATTTTTAACTTGTTTTACTGCTTCTACTGGCTTGTCTGCTGCATTGCAACCCACTAATAATGTAATAGCAAGGCAACTTACCATATAACACTTCATTCGTTTCAAGCAGGTGTCCCCTTTCTAACATAACGCTGTATCCATCATAGCAAATAAATGGTCGCGATTTCCAGATGGGTGACTTCCATTTTTTATCATAAGCGGCGAAAGAAGTGTTTCTTGAAACTCTTTCGATTCCAAGTGTGCTCGAAATGTGAATTGTGAGTGTGGAACATCTATACGGACTGTTCCATTCCAGCTCATGCAAATGGATTGTAATAATTGGATTGCATCTTCATCACGCTTAGCTATAAGAGGGGTAATGCAGAGTGTATTTCCTTTTTGTATACACAGTGCAAAAGCTTCGATTCTATGTTTTTTTTCAATTTTGAATGCGAGTGTTGCTCTAGATAGTAATATCGAATAGAGCTTTGGACGATGCGCCCCTGTCACGGTTTGATCAAGCTTAATGAGAGAGTTAAGATCATATGGCTCAATCTGCTTTAAATGGGAGTGGTTCGTAGGTGTGTTCGTAACAAATTTTTCAAAGCGATGGATTGTTGTAACGGTCGTAAAGCCGCATGTTTGGTACAAAGGTATACCAGCATCTGTTGCAATGAGCATAACAGGAAGGGAAGCGGATGTTTGCTGCATGCAAATATCGAGTAAAGTACGACCAAGCCCTTGTTTTTGAAAATCGGGATGAACCATTAGCATACCGATAGAAGAAAATCCAGATTCAGAAGGGAATACCCCACAAGTAGCAATTAGTTTTTCATGATGTGTATAGCCAAATAAATTTCCGATAGATAGGTACATTTTAAATTGTTTTTGCATAAATAATCGGGGTTGTAACCATTCAACAGCTTCGCAAAGAGAAATGAGCTGTGGAATACTTGAGTCGTTTAGCTTTTGTATTTGCATATTGAATCACCACATTTCTAATCTAGTAGAAATATTTTATCATGAAAAATAAATATTCAATTATAAATAGAGAGAATGTAAAGTATTGAAAAATACACATGATCACCTTTCTTTTTTGTAAAGGTGACCAAACTAGATAATATAAGACAAAGATATACAAATTAGAACGAAAATTTACACAACTTAACAAAATGTTTACATGAAGCTAACTTTTCCTTAATAGTCTTCCTTTAAATTGGGTATTGGGAACTTAATAACTAATAACCTATTAGGGGGACATGAAAAGTGAAAAAGTTTATGAAGAAAGCATGGCCATTTGCGGTTGTGACATCGTTAGCACTTACTTCAGCTGTAACGTGGGGCGTAACACGTTCAGATGTAATTAAAGCGGATGGAAAAGCAGGTGATACAAAAATTAAAAATGTAATTGTTTTAATTGGAGATGGCATGGGACCTTCGTATATGACTGCCCATCGTTATATGAAAGATAATCCAAAAACATTTGAAATGGAGTCAACAGAATTTGATAAACATCTTGTAGGAACACAAAAAACATATCCAGAAGATGAGCATCAAAATATTACAGATTCTGCATCAGCTGCAACAGCAATGTCGGCAGGTGTAAAAACATACAATGCAGCAATTGCGGTGGATAATGATAAGGCAGAAGTAAAAACAGTACTTGAACAAGCAAAGGCGCAAGGGAAATCAACAGGTTTAGTTGCCACTTCTGAAATTACACATGCAACGCCAGCTGCTTTTGGAGCGCATGATATTAGCCGTAAAAATATGGATGCAATTGCAAATGATTACTTCGATGAGAAAATTAACGGGAAACACAAGGTAGATGTTCTTCTTGGTGGTGGTGTAAATAACTTTGTAAGAAAAGATCGTAATCTTACAGAAGAATTTAAGAAGTCAGGTTATAGTTATGTAACAGATCGTGAGCAATTATTGAATGATAAAAGTGATCAAATTCTTGGCTTGTTCGCACCAGGTGGCTTAGATAAAATGATTGATCGTAATGAAAAAGCACCTTCGTTAGAAGAAATGACAAATGCAGCAATCAATCGTTTAAATAAAAACGATAAAGGTTTCTTCTTAATGGTAGAAGGTAGCCAAATTGACTGGGCTGGACATGATAACGACGTTGTTGGTGCGATGAGTGAAATGGAAGACTTTGAGAAAGCATTTAAAGCAGCGATTGAATTTGCGAAGAAAGATAAACATACATTAGTTATTGCAACAGCTGATCATTCTACAGGTGGGTTCTCTCTTGGTGTAAATGGTGAATATAACTTTGATGCAAATGCAATTAAAGCGGCAAAACGTACACCGGACTTTATGGCAAATGAAATTGCAAAAGGTGCAAATGTAGAAGAAACGTTGAAAACATACATTGATTTACAATTAACACCAGAAGAAATTAAAGCTGTGAATGATATTGCGTCATCAAAAGATGTAACAAAAATTGATAATGCGATTGAGGAAATCTTCAATAAACGTTCATTTACAGGCTGGACAACAGGTGGACATACTGGGGAAGACGTGAATGTATATGCATTTGGACCAGGTAAATATCTATTCACAGGCGTTCAAGAAAATACAAACATAGCAAAACGTGTCTTCGATATTGTTGGTGGCGGTGACCCTAATAAAGGCAGACAATAGTTATGGAGTAAAGCGAGGCGTTTTGCCTTGCTTTTTCTTTTTGGGAGGAATATTGAATGCGAAATTTCACTAAGAAAATAGGATTTGTTAGTATAGTGGGACTATTGTTAATGGGATGTCAATCAGAGCAGGAAATGAAGAAAATAGATGGAGAGAAGAAAGGAGTAATGGTACAAAAAGAAACGAAGATACATGTAACACCAGAAGAAGAAAAAGAAATTCATAATGTAATAGAGGCGTTTGTACAGACGACAAACGAAAAAAAATTCGATCAACATATGGCTCTGTTTTCGGACAAAATAGTTGGTGCTGAAGACTTACGAACACAAAAGGCAGCTGCATTTCAAAGAGAAAATAAGAAAATTGAGTTGAATGATGTGCAGGTGAAAAACTTCAAGAGGGATTATGTTGTTGTTGAAACAGCGGAGAAAGAAATAGATGGTGGAAGATCTTTTCAGAAAAAGGTACAGTATGCACTTGGGAAAGAAGAAGAACATTGGAGAATTGAAGAAGTTCGGACGATAGAAAAGACATAAAGAAAGAAAGGTTCTCATATGAGGAGAACCTTTCTTTATAATGGGAGTAAAATTTGACTTGAACATGCTTCAATCTCATCGATATCTTGGCGAATGGTCGCCATTTTATTATCTAGTTCTTCTGCTTTCATGGCAGCATCGTGAAGTTCATCTTTTAAATAATCGGGAATATTCCCTTCATATTTATAGTAGAGTTTATGTTCTAAACTTGCCCAAAAGTCCATTGCGAGTGTACGCAATTGAATTTCTGCAAATACCTCTTTTGTACCAGAATTTAACGCTAATGGATATTTAATAATCATATGCAAACTTTTATAGCCATTGGATTTTGGATTATCGATGTAGTCCTTTACTTCTACAATTTCCATATCTTCACGATTTTCAATGACTTGCTTTAAGTGATAAATATCTTCCACAAAGCAACATGTAATCCGGATGCCGATAATGTCTTGCAAATGCGTTTGCGCGTTTTCGATAGTTGGTGCTAAATTTTTGCGCTCGAGTTTTTTAACGATGCTGTCAGGTTGTTTTAATCTTGTTTTTATATGTTCAAACGGGTTATAGTCCTCTAGAAATTGAGCTTCCCGGTTCATAATTTCGAATTTTGTTTTCAACTCTTCTAAAGCGAATGTATAAGGTAATACAAATGCCTTCCAATAGTTAACGGTTGATTGATTATATTTCATTTATATACACACCTTTTCATATTTGCAAATAAGGTTGCTTATTTATACTAAATACCAGATCATATAAGCACATGCAGCAAATGATGAGATCATAAAACGGTATTTGGCTTTCATTTCTGTATCTCCTTTCTAATTAAATTTCATATATCAATAAAATGGATTGTTAGTAAATTGATTATGTACAGCTCTAATAATAATAGATTGATGTGAATTTCGTATGAACTAATTGTTTCAGTTTTTTGTCTTTTTAGAATGATTTCAACAAATCATTTGGATAGAGTTTATAATAGGGAAATTGACAAAAAGAATAATAGCATTTATTATATAAATCGTAATGATTACGTTTTAGTTGTGATTTTTTAAGAAAAGGAGGCCTACATATGCGCGTGAATATTACATTAGCTTGTACAGAATGCGGTGATCGTAATTATATTACGAAGAAAAATAAGCGAAATAATCCGGAACGTATTGAACTAAAAAAATACTGTCCACGTTTAAAGCGAGTGACGTTGCATCGTGAAACGAAGTAAAGCGGCTAGAGAAATCTAGCTGTTTTTTTATTTCTTCCATGGGACGAGGAATTCGCTATACTGATGCACATACTGGAGAGGTGATTTGGAGTACATAGGATAAGTTTTTAAAAGTTCTTGTGGCTATGTCACAAGAATTTTTTTATGCATCGCTATTCTTAAGTAGGTACAGACACAAACAACCACCCGCCCACATACATATAGTAAAGACCATTATTTTTGCGGAGGTGAAGAGTTTGAGTCTGTTCGCCGCAATTGGATACATGATTCGCGAAGTGTTTATATTTGTTTCTTATGTTAAAAACAATGCATTTCCACAACCACTGTCATCAGATGATGAAAAAAAGTACTTAGAGCTGATGGAACAAGGTGATGCTCATGCGAGAAATTTGTTAATTGAACATAATTTACGGCTTGTGGCTCATATTGTTAAGAAATTTGAAAACACAGGTGAAGATGCGGAAGATTTAATTTCTATCGGAACGATTGGGCTTATTAAAGCAATTGAAAGTTATTCAGCAGGGAAAGGGACGAAGTTGGCGACATATGCGGCTCGTTGCATTGAAAACGAAATTTTAATGCATTTGCGTGTACTAAAGAAAACCAAAAAAGACGTTTCACTTCATGACCCGATTGGACAGGACAAGGAAGGAAATGAAATATCACTTATCGATATTTTGAAATCTGAGTCTGAAGATGTCATTGATATGATTCAGCTTAGTATGGAATTAGAAAAAATTAAAGAGTATATCGATATTTTAGATGAGCGCGAAAAAGAAGTCATTGTGAAGCGCTTTGGGCTTGGATTGGATAAAGAAAAAACACAGCGAGAAATTGCGAAAGCACTAGGGATTTCAAGAAGTTACGTGTCACGGATTGAGAAGCGGGCACTGATGAAAATGTTTCATGAATTTGTGCGGGCAGAAAAGGAGAAAAAAGGAAAAGCATAAAGATGCATGAAACGGCTGCGGTTGAAACGCAGCCGTTATTCTTTTAATGAAAAGGGAATAAAACAAGAAACTCTAAGAAGAAATATACGTTCACTGTTGAAAATGATGGGTTCTATCTGTAATATTAAAAGGTGCTAACGAATTTAAGAATGAAATAGTACATACCTTTTCTTTTTTATCATCAGCTTTGTTTACGATAATTGAATATAAAAACTATTTTCAGGAGTTCTACTGTATGATATAGAAAGAAAAGAAGGGAAAGCTAAACTTAATTGTTACATGAAGAATTATTAGGAGGTTTCGCGGTTTGCGACGTAAATTATATCGACTTATGATCGAACTTACAAATGGACGTTTTACTTCTTATATACTACGTAAATTTGCACAGTCTCGTTTAAGTTCCATTATTATTTCCTCTTATGCGAAAGTGTTTCAATTGAATCAAGATGAGATGGAAAAAGATTTAAAGGAATATAAGACGCTGCATGAATTATTTACACGTAAGTTACAAGAAGGAAAGCGAGAAATTGATGCGGCACCATCAAGTATTGTTAGTCCTGTTGATGGAGTATTTGCTGATTATGGACCTATCGAAGAAACGAAAACATTTGATATTAAAGGCAAGCGTTATTCAATTGTGGACATGCTAGGTAATGAAGAGAGAGCAAGCCGCTATGCTGGCGGTACATATATGGTTATTTATTTAAGTCCAAGTCATTATCATCGTATTCATAGTCCTCTCACAGGTACTGTGACAGAGCGATTTGTACTTGGAAGAAAATCATATCCAGTCAACGCAGCAGGGATGAAGTATGGAAAAGAGCCATTGTCAAAGAATTATCGTTCTGTTACAGAGGTTGATAGTGCAGGTCAGCATATGTCACTTGTAAAAGTAGGAGCGATGTTTGTAAATAGTATTGAGCTTCTTCATGAAAGAAACACTGTTCAAAAAGGTGAAGAGATGGCATACTTTACATTTGGTTCTACAGTCGTGTTACTGTTTGAAAAAGGAATGGTTGAAGTTGTTTCAACGTTAACGAGTGGCCAAGAACTTCTCCTTGGTGAAAAAATTGCAACTCGCTTATCTAATGGTAACGTACAGTAAAAGTTTTATCACGAACTTATAAGGGCACGAAGAAGTTAGATGAGCTTATGTGCAGGGTGAAAAGTTCCTCTGGATGGAAGTTTCATTTTATAAAAGAGCCATCTTCAAGATGGCTCTTTTTACAGGTGAAGTAGTCATCTATATGTACTCAAGACGATTTGGCAAGCTTGTCCTCTAATGATCGCCGAATGATTTCTTGTTTTATAAGTAAAATGAAGTCAGGATTTAATTTTAGTTCTTTTGCTTTATAATAAGACTCAGTGAGTAACTCAGTAGATAACTGTTCCATATGTTTCATTTTCAAGGTGAGCCACCTCCGATAATTAAGGATAGGTTCTTTGTTGCATCTAATGTACCAAAAAAATATGACAGTCACAAACGGCTGTTTATCCACATAACACCGTGGATAAGATGTGTATGAAATGTTAATAATTTCTTAATTGACTGAAAAAATAATGTGGAAAATGTGTACAATGTTATCCACAAGCTCGATATCGAAAAATGTTGTCGAAAAATTTTATGAAAACTCCTCAAAGAGGTGAAAGAAATTGAAATTGTTTTTACCAAATGAATACGTAAAAAACGTATACCATATTCAACCAGAAGATTTAAAGAAACGCGGAATTAAAGGTATTATTACTGACTTAGATAATACTTTAATTGAATGGGATCGTCCGAATGCAACGCCTAAGCTTGAACAGTGGTTTTTAAAAATGAAAGAACAGGGCATTCAAGTAACGGTTGTTTCGAATAACAATGAGCAACGTGTAAAGGATTTCGCTGATCCACTTGGTATTCCTTTTATCCATAGTGCACGTAAACCGCTTGTTCGTGCTTTTAAACGTGCAATACGAGAAATGAATTTAACTGCTGATGAGGTAGTAGTAATTGGAGATCAATTGCTAACAGATGTACTGGGTGGAAATCGTGTTGGTCTTCATACGATTTTAGTTGTACCAGTAGCGCAAACAGATGGATTAGTAACGCGCTTTAATCGAAAGATTGAACGAAGAATTATGAGAAATATGAAGAAAAAAGGCTTGATTAACTGGGAGGAATAAAGTTTGACTGAAAGAATTAAATGTATTGGTTGCGGTGTAGAAATTCAAACAGAAAATAAAAATGAAGTAGGATATGCACCAGCTTCATCTTTAGAAAAAGAACAAGTGATTTGTCAGCGTTGTTTTCGTTTAAAGAATTATAATGAAATTCAAGATGTGTCGTTAACAGACGATGACTTTTTGCGTATTTTAAATGGAATTGGTCAGTCAGATGCGCTTGTTGTTAAAATTGTAGATATTTTTGACTTCAATGGTAGCTGGTTACCAGGTTTACATCGTTTTGTAGGGAACAACAAAGTATTGCTTGTTGGAAATAAAGCGGATTTAATTCCAAAATCAGTGAAACACGATAAACTGAGACATTGGATGCGCTATAGTGCAAAACAACTTGGCTTAAAACCAGAAGATGTCTTTTTAATTAGTGCAGCAAAGGGACAAGGTATTCGTGAACTAGCTGAGGCAATTGAAGAGTACCGTGATGGTAAAGATGTATATGTTGTTGGATGTACGAACGTTGGTAAATCTACATTTATTAATCGTATGATTAAGGAATTCAGTGAAGAAACTGAGAATGTGATTACAACGTCTCATTTCCCAGGAACAACGCTTGATTTGATTGATATTCCGCTAGATGAAACATCGTCTTTATATGATACACCAGGTATTATTAATCATCATCAAATGGCACATTATGTTGGAAAACAAAGCTTAAAGCTGATTACACCGACAAAAGAAATTAAGCCGATGGTATTCCAATTAAACGAAGAACAAACGTTATTCTTTGGTGGATTAGCACGCTTTGATTACGTGAGTGGCGGTCGTCGTGCATTCACTTGCCATTTCTCAAATCGCTTAACGATTCATCGTACAAAGCTTGAAAAAGCAGATGAATTGTATGAAAAACATGCAGGGGAATTATTAAATCCACCAACCCCAGAGGAACTAGAAAATATGCCTGAGTTTGTGAAATACGAATTTAATATTCGTGAGCCAAAAACAGATGTTGTATTCTCTGGCTTAGGATGGGTTACTGTAAATGAGCCTGGGGCAAAGATTGTTGCTCATGTACCAAAAGGAGTTAGTGTTTCATTACGTAAATCTTTAATTTAATATGGAGAGGAATTTATGAAACAATTATATGGTGTGATCGGAAATCCAATTGGACATTCATTATCACCGCTGATGCATAACGATGCATTTGAGCATTTAAGTATAGATGCCCATTACCATGCTTTTCTTGTTGAAGAAGAGACGCTAGGGGAAGCAGTGAAAGGATTAAAGGCATTAGGAGTTTCGGGATTTAATGTAACGACTCCACACAAAGTCTCGATTATGAAATACTTAGATGAAATTGATCCGTTAGCAATGCAAATTGGTGCTGTGAATACGGTAGTTCATAGAGATGGAAAATTAATTGGTTATAATACAGACGGAATTGGTTATGTTCGTTCTTTACAATCAATTAGTAAAGAGCCACTTTATCAAAAGCGTATTTTATTACTTGGTGCTGGTGGGGCATGTCGTGGTATTTATTTTTCACTTGTAGATGCAGGTGTAAAAGAAATCGATATTGCTAATCGAACAATAGAGAAAGCAGAGCAGTTAATTGCTGGATGTAAAGAGGGAATTCTGTCGTATGCACTATCGTTGGAGCAAGCAACAGAAAAACAAAACAATTATGATATTATCATTCATACGACAACAATAGGTATGCATCCACATGTCCAAAATACACCACTGCAAATTCAATCCTTGAAACCAGGGACGATTGTTTCGGATATTATTTATAATCCATTTGAGACAAAGCTTCTGCAAGAGGCGAAGGCAAAAGGAGCAATCGTACAAAATGGAATTGATATGTTTGTTTATCAAGGGGCACTTGCATTTGAAATGTGGACAGGACGTATGCCAAATATCGAAAGAATGAAACAATTAGTAATGAGAAAGCTTGGAGGCTAACTATATGTTAACAGGAAAACAAAAAAGATTTTTACGTGCAAAAGCACATCATTTAACACCGATTTTTCAAGTGGGAAAAGGCGGCGTAAATGAAAATATGGTAAAACAAATTGCAGATGCATTAGAAGCTCGTGAGTTATTTAAAGTGAGCGTACTACAAAACTGTGAATTTGACCGTCGTGAAGTTGCAGAAGAACTATCTAAAGGTGCGAGAGCAGAAATCGTCCAAGTAATTGGAAGCACAATTGTTTTATATAAAGAATCAAGAGAAAATAAACAAATCAAACTTCCACAATAGTAATTAGAATGGTGTAGGTCGTTTCCATAGTTTATGCCCGCTATGTTCGGGATTTGTTCTTGTTAATAGGGTTTAGACCAATTGAACTTTTACGGGCAGTAATCTTTCCTCATGTTGTTTCGGAAAGATTACTGCTTGTGAACTAAAGGAGGCGTTTCCTTTGAAAAAGATCGGAATCATTGGCGGTACGTTTGATCCGCCTCATTATGGACATTTGTTAATTGCAAATGAGGTGTATGATACACTCGCTCTTGATGAAGTATGGTTTTTGCCGAATCAAATTCCACCTCATAAACAGGGTCGTAATATTACAAGTGTGGAAAATCGATTAAACATGCTAGAGTTAGCAATTGGGAAAGAGGAGTATTTCTCGGTTTGTTTAGAAGAGCTAAAAAGAGAGGGCCCATCCTATACATATGACACTATGTTACAATTAACAAAGAAGCATCCGGATGTAGAGTTTTATTTTATTATTGGCGGAGATATGGTTGAGTATTTGCCCAAATGGTATAACATTGAGAAATTACTGCAGCTTGTAACCTTTGTTGGAGTTGCAAGACCGGGATATACATTACATACACCTTATGAAATCGTTACAGTAGAGATTCCGGAATTTGCGGTTTCTTCCTCCTTATTACGAAAGAGATATAAGGAGAAGAAAACGTGTAAATATTTGCTTCCAGAACAAGTACACGTATATATCGAGAGGAATGGGCTGTATGAATCGTGAGAAAGCACTTAAGATTGTAAAACAACAAATGCATGAAAAGCGCTATATACATACAATTGGTGTGATGGAAACGGCAATTAAACTTGCTAAGTTATATGGTGTGGATGAGAAAAAAGCGGAAATGGCTGCTATATTTCATGATTATGCAAAATGTAGACCGATTCAAGAAATGGAAGATATTATTAAGCAGGAAGAGTTGCCAAAAGATTTACTTCACTACAACAAAGAGTTATGGCATGCGCCAGTTGGGGCATACTTAGTAGAAAAAGAAGTCGGCATTACGGATCCAGAAATCCTGCAAGCTATTACATATCATACAAGTGGTCATGAAAAGATGACAATGCTTGATAAAGTTATTTATGTGGCGGATTATATTGAACCAGGCCGCAAATTTCCAGGTGTGGAAGAAGCGCGGAAGTTAGCAGGAGAAGATATAAATAAAGCCTTATTATTTGCATTAAAGCGCACAATTCAATTTTTAATGGAAAAAGATCAAACGATCTATCCGTTAACATTTCAAACATACAACGCAGTTATCAAGGAGGAAATTACGGAATGAAAGATAAAGAGTTATTAGTGTTAGCAGCAAAAGCAGCTGATGATAAAAGAGCAGAAGATATGGTTGTACTAAACATGCAAGGTATTTCACCAATTGCAGATTATTTTATTATTTGTCACGGAAATTCAGATAAGCAGGTACAAGCAATTGCACGTGAAATTAAAGCGAAGGCACATGAGTTTCAAATCGACGTACAACGCATGGAAGGTTTTGATGAAGCACGTTGGGTTTTAGTGGACCTTGGCGATGTAGTTGCACATGTATTCCATAAAGATGAGCGTGATCATTATAATTTAGAGCGCCTATGGGGCGATGTACCACGTGAAGATATTACAGAAGAGTTAGGTCAATGAGGTACGAGCAATTTGCTTTGTTGTATGATGAACTTATGAATGATGTTCCATATGATAAATGGGTAGAATTCACAGAAGAAAGCTTACAGCAGGCAGGTATGAAAGAGGCGAAGATTCTCGATGTAGCATGCGGGACTGGGAATGTAACACTTCCGCTTGTGCGAAAAGGTTATGACGTGATTGGTGTCGATCTTTCAGAAGAAATGTTAACAGTTGCACAACAAAAACTTGGAGGAGAAGGATTTTTTATTCCTTTTTATCAACAAGATATGAGAGAGCTGGATGTTCCAGGTGAATTTGATTGTATTACAATCTTTTGTGATTCATTGAATTATGTACTGGAAGAAGAAGGGATACAAGAGACTTTCAGACGCGTATATCATCACTTGCGCCAAGATGGTTTGTTCTTATTTGATATACACTCTTTATATAAAATTCATCATGTATTTCAAAATGAAACGTACACAGTTAATGGGGAAGAGATAGCTCTTATTTGGAACTGCTTCCTTGATGAAGAATCAGATAGTGTAGAACATGACTTGTCATTTTTTGTACAGGATCCAGAGGAAGGTGTATATCATCGCTTTGATGAATGCCATATGCAACGTGCTTATTCAGTTGAATTAGTAACAAAATGGCTTGAAGAAGCTGGATTTACAACCCTTCGTGTAACAGGTGATTTTGAACGAATAGAAGTAACTGAACAAACGGAACGTATCTTTTTTATGGTGAAAAAGAATAGATAAAACAAAAGCAACCGATTAGGTTGCTTTTGTCTTGTTTAGAATATGATATTTTATTTATAGAAAAGTAGAAAAGTAATACCTAGAAAATATAAAAATAAAAGTTTGATAAAAAATAGGATGAGAAAAGATCATCGTTTTTTAGAGGGTTTTGTATCATTGCGGCGTATTATTTACGTGTGCTTCTTAAATTGTTGTTCAACGCCTTCTAAATCTTCATCATATTTTTCGTGTGTTCGCTCGAATAATTTATGGAACATATTTCCGACATGAGCCTCTAAAACCCGAATACCCTCTCCTGTAACGCCGCCTTTTACACATACCTTTTCTTGCAGAGTTGGTAATGTGAAAACTTTTTTCTCTAGTAGTTTCCCCATCCCGATAATCATTTCACTTGCTAAAATAGTTGCTTCTTCATTGGTAATATTTGTTTTATCTACAGCAGCATCAATGAAACATTGTAGTAAGTAGCTGAAAAATGCAGGCCCGCAGCTTGCGATATCAGATGAAACCCGTGTAATACCTTCTTCAATTACAATAGGTGTGGAAATATTTTCAAATAGACGAAGTAACTTTTGTTTCCATTCCTTCGAACAGTTTTTGCCGAATGTAAATAGTGAGGCGCCAGAGAACGCTCGGTTTGTGATGCTCGGAATAATACGTGCGACGTTACAAGATACAACCTTTTCTACTTGATCTGCTGATATGGGGCTTGTAATAGAAATTAAACATTTTTCATCAGTAAAGTAGTCAGCATGTTTTTTTAAAATTGGATAAATGTCTAAAGGTTTAACACAAATAAAAATAAGTTGAGAGCGTTCAATTACCTCTTCCACAGTCTTTGCTATATGAACAGAAGGATACTTCTCTTTTGTATGATATGCTTTGGCAGGCGTACGATTAATAATAGTAAGGCACGAAGGTTTGACAGCATGGGTTTCTAAAAATGCATCGATCAGTATATTCCCCATGTTTCCTGTCCCTATAATTCCTATGTTCAATGTTTCATCCCTCCTTCGTAACATCTTTCTCCTAAACAATATGAACCATGTTGTGAATTTATGAATTGGAGGTATTAAAATCATGCGGAATTTTCAAAAGAAGTGGCTCGCTTTATTAGGAGTTGTTGGTGTTGTAGGTATCCTTTTTATGTGGCAGACGAAGCAGCAAGCTATGCAATCGGCTGTGAAAATTGACACAAATCTAAAGAGTGAAGAGAAAAAAGGAAAATTGAAATTAGCAGATTCAAAAGAAAAGAAAAAAACAATGATGATTGATATAAAAGGAGCAGTGCACCGTGAAGGGGTATATGAGGTAGAGATGGATGCACGTGTAAAAGATGGGATTGAAAAAGCAGGTGGTTTTTTACCTGAAGCGGATCGTGCAAAAGTAAATTTAGCACAGCGTATGCAAGATCAAATGCTACTTTATGTCCCAAAAAAAGGAGAGCAGGTTCAGGGAGCCAATCTACCTTCAGGGCAGGAGGAGAAAGTTCAAATTAATGTTGCATCAAAAGAGCAACTCGAAAAAATAACGGGAATTGGACCTCGAAAAGCAGAAAATATTATGAAATATCGAGAAGAACATGGCCCGTTTCAAAAAATAGAAGATTTACTGGAGGTAGATGGTATCGGAGAGAAGTCTCTTGAAAAAATAAAAAATAAAATAATTATTCCGTAAGGATTGACGAACTTTTTCTTCTTTCGCTACACTACAAGTAGATGAAAAAGTAGGTGAACATATGGAACGAATTTCTTGGGATCAATATTTTATGACGCAAAGTCACTTGTTATCACTGCGTAGCACATGTACAAGGCTTGCGGTAGGAGCGACAATTGTCCGTGATAAGAGAATTATCGCGGGCGGATATAACGGTTCAATCAAGGGTGGTGTGCATTGTATAGATGATGGATGTTACGTCATTGATAATCACTGTGTTCGTACAATTCATGCTGAAATGAATGCACTGTTGCAATGTGCGAAATTTGGTGCGAAAACAGAAGATGCGGAGATGTATGTCACGCACTTTCCTTGTTTACAATGTTGTAAAGCCATTATTCAAAGTGGTATTACAGCTGTTTATTATGCACAAGATTATAAAAATCACCCTTACGCTATAGAATTGTTTGAGCAAGCAAATGTGAAAGTGAAACATGTTCCACTAGAATATGATATTACATCAATAGAGCAACAAAAGCGTAATGTACAATTAAAAGAACTGTTTTCATCTTTAGAAAAAGATGATTTAACAATGAATGAATTACAACAAGTATTCGCTAAAGCAAAAGAGATCATATAGATGTGTGTTCAAAAAGGAGGATAAAGAGAGGCTGGTGGTTCGAGGCACGGAAGCTAGGAGAGTGCGGAGTGTAGGTGGGACTACATGAGTACCGGACTGGCGGTGCAGGTGAAGAAATGTAATAGTCATCTTTACCGGCCTTTTCGAACACCCACTATAAGGGGTGAGTATAAGTTGCGTGGACAATGGAGCTATGTTGCAATCTCGTTTGCTATGGGGATTGCAATTTCCTGTTCCTCGTTTCAGTTGTTGTCTGTTAGTGTGTTTGGTTGTTATATTTTATTCTGTATATATCGTACTTCGCACCAAGTCCTCATTTTTTGTATACTGGCAGGTTTATGTGGTTTCCTCTATACCTCATATATGGAACTGGAAAATCAGCCTTCAAAAGGGTTAGAATTTGAAATGACAGATGGTGTAATTCAAACGACACCTCTTATAAATGGTGATCGGCTTTCTTTTCAAATAGAGGTCAATGAGAGGGATACGTTGCAATTATTTTACAAAATTCAGTCAGCTAAACAAAAAGAACAGTTGGAGCAATTACATGCGGGTATGAGTTGTACATTTAAAGGAGAAATGAAAGTACCATCAGAAGCAAGGAATTTTCATGGATTTGACTATCGTGACTATTTGTATAAGCAAAAGATTCATTTTTTATTTGAAGCAAAAGAGATTTCGAATTGTACCCAAAAATCTTTGACGTTCACACAGTGGTTTTTTTTATTACGCCAAAACGCAGTGTCGATAGTTACAGAAATGTTTCCTGGGCAACCTGGAGCATTTATGAATGCGTTGTTGTTTGGTGATCGGCAACAGATGACATTTGAAGTAGAAGAACAATACCAACAGTTCGGCCTTATTCACTTATTGGCGATTTCGGGGTCGCATATTGTGCTGTTAACGGCAATTGGCTACTTTGTTTTGCTTAGGATTGGAATAACTAGGGAAATGACAACAATATGTCTCATTGTTTGTATTCCCCTTTATATGTTTTTAGCTGGGGCATCTCCATCTGTCGTGAGAGCTTCTGTAACGGGTGTTATGTTGTTGCTAGCACTCATGCATTCTATCCGTGTTACGAGTTTAGATGCACTTAGTATGACGGCTATATTGATGTTTTTATATGATCCTTATATGGCTTTTGATATTGGATTTCAATTTTCGTTTGTTGGTAGTTTTGCGCTATTGCTTTCAACGAATCGTTTATTAAAACAGGATAACGGTCTAATTCAAAATACAATCTATCTTTCATTGATTTCACAACTTGCTAGTATTCCTATTTTGTTATATCATTTTGGTTATTTTTCCCCATACAGTATTTTCCTCAATCTTATATATGTCCCGTTTTTATCTTGTATTGTGTTACCATGTAGCATCGTTATGTTTCTTTGTATGTTATTTGTTCCTTTTATATCGACATGGATGGCACACGGATTATCAGTCTGTTTAACGCTTTCGAATGAGATTCTTCAATATTGTGAAATCCTCCCGCTTCTTCGTCTTACTTTTGGACAAACACCTCTATTTCTTATGGTTTTATATTGTTTTAGTATTATTGGTATATTTGTTGTCTGGGAAAAAGCGGCCAAAAAACGTTATTTGTTCCTAGTCGCCGGAATTTTCCTCTCTATGTGTATTTTTCATTATGTTTCGCCTTATTTCCGTGCTAGCGGAAGTGTGACTTTTATTGATGTTGGACAAGGGGATGCAATTTTGATTCGTCTTCCATATGACAAGGGAATTTATCTCGTTGATACAGGAGGGACGATTCCTGTAAAAAAAGAAGTGTGGCAGAAGAAAAAACATGAGTTTTCTGTTGGACATGATATTCTTCTCCCATTTTTACAAAAAGAAGGTATTCGAAAAATTGATAAGTTGATTGTGACACATGGTGATACAGATCATATGGGAGCGGCAGAAGAAGTAGTATCATCTATTACTGTAGAAGAAATTGTGTTTGGAAGGAAGCTAGAGGATACGGTGTTAGAAAAAGAATTGAAGCATATGGCAAAACAAAAGAATATACGAACGAACATCGTGGGAGAAGGGGATAGGTGGCAAATAGATGAAGCGGAATTTGTTGTGTTATCTCCAGAGGGCAGAGAAAATGGGGATAACGATTCTTCAATTGTGTTATGGGCAAAGATAGGTGAACTTGCATGGCTGTTTACTGGAGATCTAGAAGAGAAGGGCGAGCGTCGAATTGTAGAACAGTACCCAGAATTGCGAGCTGATATTTTAAAGGTTGGGCATCACGGTAGTAAGACATCAACCTCATCATCTTTTTTGCAACTCATCCAGCCCCGTAAAGCAATTGTTTCCGCTGGAGAACATAATCGATATGGTCATCCGCATCAGCAAGTGTTAGAACGTTTGTTAGAAATGGATATTGAAATATGGCGAACGGACAAGCAAGGAGCTATTTCCTATGTTTTTGAAGGTGAAAAGGGAACGTTTCAAAGTAAAATGACATATGATGAATGATAGAAAAGATGAAGTGAAAAAAGAAGGCTGCAAGTAGCAGCCTTTAAGAACCAATAAATTTAATAATTGTTGCGATAATGAAAAGTGTTGCGAAAAAACCAAATGAGACGATAAAACCTACCCCTGAATCAATAGCGTCATTGCGTTTACTTTGAACGTTTTGCTCAAATTCATTCATTTAGAATCCCTCCCCAACATTCCATTTTAGTATAAAATATTGTCAGAAAAAAATCTACAATTTCCATATGAAGATAAAGGGAGGTTTTAATCAGTGATACTTTCGCCCTTAGTCATTATCTCTCTTAACTAATTGAGCGTTTGATCCTGTATCTAACTTCTTTTCTTTCGTTAAATTTTGAGTGAGGGTTTTACTCGCAAATAGCGAAAGAAATAGAGAAGATATGAGTAGAGGTAAGTGTTGAATCTTATGTGAGTAAAAGGCGGGAATTTGATTTCCATGCATGTTAACAGTTAACAATTATACTTATCAGGCAGTTGCGAATAATAATAGTAAAGCGGTTACCGCACACCAATAAGAATCCCGGGACTTATTGCGTGGCGTTTTATATAGATAAAGGGACGGGCCTTAAGCCTGTTCCTTTGTACTTGTAAAACAAAAGATACCGCATTAGTATATAGATATATTGCCAAGTTAGGGAGTAGGAAAAAATATGAGTGATATACATAAGAAGATTAAAAAGAAACAGTTTGCGCCGCTGTATTTAATATATGGAACGGAAGCTTATTTTATAAATGAAACAATAAAGCTTATAACGAATGAATCGCTAGCTGAAGAAGATCGTGAATTTAATGTTGTAACGTATGACTTAGAAGAAGCGTATTTAGAAGATGTAGTAGAAGATGCACGGACGCTTCCTTTTTTTGGAGAACGTAAAATATTACTAATTAAATCCCCGTTGTTTTTAACTTCACAAAAAGAGAAATTAGAACAAAATATAAAGATTTTAGAGGAGTATATTGCAGAACCATCTCCATTTTCGCTTGTTGTATTTGTGGCCCCCTATGAAAAATTAGATGAGCGGAAAAAAATCACAAAATTATTAAAGAAAACTGCAGATGTGGTAGAAGCCAATGCGATGCAAGTGCAGGACGTTCGTAAATGGATTGTGGCTCGTGCGGATGAAGTGCATGTACATATTGAGGAAACAGCTGTTGGTTTGCTGTTAGAGCTTGTAGGAAGCAATGTAACGATGTTAGCAAAGGAAATGGACAAGTTGACCCTTTATGTTGGTATGGGAGGAGAAATTACAACAGGACTTGTGGCAGAACTTGTACCAAAATCGGTTGAACAAAATGTGTTTGCGTTAACAGAAAAGGTAGTGAAAAAAGATATTGCTGGGGCTATGCAAATTTTAGATGGATTATTTACGCAGCAAGAGGAACCGATTAAATTATTGGCATTATTAGTAAGTCAATTTCGTTTGCTATACCAAGTAAAAGAATTGCAGCAACGCGGATACGGACAAAATCAAATTGCTTCGCATATTGGTGTTCATCCATACCGAGTAAAGTTGGCGATGAATCAAACGAAACTTTTCTCGTTTGAAGAATTAAAAAAGGTTATTTTAGAATTAGCTGAAGCTGATTATAGTATGAAAACGGGGAAAATGGATAAGAAACTTGTCTTAGAGTTTTTCTTAATGCGTTTAAATCATATTGGATAAAAAATAAAAGCGGAGGCAGCTTGCCAAGAAGCGTAAGGCATTGAAGCACTCGACTGAGAAGCGCTTTTGGCTTCGACCGAGAGTGTGAAATGGCTGGAGTTTCTAGTTGCCGTAGCTGGATAAAATAAAAGCGAAGGCAGCTTGCTAAGAAGCGTAAGGCATTGGAGCGCTCGACTGAGAAGCGCTTTTGGCTTCGACCGAGAGTGTGAAATGGCTGGAGTTTCTAGTTGCCGTAGCTGGATAAAATAAAAAAGTTCATGCCGTTTGCTGCGTGAACTTTTTTTGTATATAAAAAAACGACCCGAATGGATCGTTTTTAAACGCCTTACGCGTTTACTTGT
>Ga0102589_1002286_pt1 | contig 22663 bp, 23 predicted proteins | sample AraplaMF_Col_mLB_FD_76858 | JGI IMG/M metagenome (GOLD analysis project Ga0102589, IMG submission 76858) | Arabidopsis root microbial communities from the University of North Carolina, USA - plate scrape MF_Col_mLB | ecosystem: Host-associated > Plants > Roots > Endosphere | place: USA... | reverse complement strand
CGGTGCTCTTCGATACCTTCGGCTGTGGTCTGTATGTTGAGGCTGCGGCCAAGACCAAGCATGGCGCGGATGATTTTTTCCTGGCGCTCATCATCGCGGCAAGTCGCGATGAAGCTCTTGTCGATCTTGATCTTGTCAAAACGATAGCGAGCGAGCTGGGCGAGACTGGAATAGCCCGTGCCGAAATCGTCTAGAGCGATCTGGACGCCGGCATCGTGGAGTTCATCCAGAATGATCGCGGCAATTGCCGGATCCTGGATCAGTGCATTTTCGGTGATCTCGATCTCCAGGCGGTGCGGCGGAAGGCCGTTCGCCGAGAGCACCTTGAAGATGCGCGAGGCCAACAGCTTGTCCTCCATCTGCACCGGAGAGACGTTGAAGGAGAGAGTAACGTGGTCGTCCCAGGCCAAGGCGTCCCTGCAGGCCTGCGCCAGAAGATCTTCAAAAAGTTCGGTGATCAGTCCGGTCTCTTCGGCAATCCCGATGAATACCGGCGGTGGAATGGCGATGCCTTCTTCGTCTGTCCAGCGGGCGAGCGCCTCGAAGCCGCAGACCGTACCGCTCTTGAGATCGATCAACGGCTGATAGAAGGGGCGGATGGCCTTCTGCTGAATTGCGACGCGCAGTTTGGACTCCAATGTTGCGCGCTTTGCGACTTTGTCCTGCATCGAGGCTTCGAACACCATGTGGTAGTTGGGGCCGCGTGATTTGGCCTCGTACATGGCGAGGTCGGCTCGGTGAGCCGCATCCTCAAGCGCTTCTCGACCCTGCTCCCAGCGATCGTAACCGACGCTTGCACCGACTTCGACGGCGAACCCGTTGATATGGATGGGCCGTGTTACGGCCTGAATGAGCAAACGCGCAAAGCGTTCCTCGTGCTTGGAGGAGAGGCCAAGGGCAACGACGACGAACTCGTCGCCGCCGAAACGATAGACGCAGTCCGCGTTTCCGATCGCGCAGATCCGCTTTGCCACTTCGACCAGAAGGGCGTCACCGCCATTGTGGCCTACAAGGTCATTGACCTTCTTGAAGCCATCGAGATCTATCGAGAAGATTGTAACGTTCTGCTCCCACTCGTCGCCTTCGACGTCGGTCTTCGTCCTCCGGGGAAGGACTTTCCGCTCGAAAGCATAGCGGTTCGGAAGTTTGGTGAGGTGGTCGTGGGTTGCTGTCCAGTCGGCCTTGGTCTGGGCACTGGCCCGCAGTTCCATCTCCTTACGCAGGTCGACAATGCGCAGGATCGAATAGACGAAGCTCATCGCGCCACCGATGCCGAGCGCGAGGACTAGCTTGTCCGCGCCATAGTTCTCGTAAGCGCCGACGAAAGCGACGAGCCAGTTATCCAATTCCAGGATCGCGCCGAAGAGCCACAGCGTTACTCCCAACGCCATGACCAAAAGGCATTGCCTTCCGGCTCTGCTCTGGAAGAATACCGGCATGCTTCACCCATCTCCACCTGAGCGCCGGTGTATCATTGAAGTCTGAAGCGTTTGTTGAAACCAAAGGGCGAATTCTTGGTATCTGCGCCCGCCGAGAGCGGAGAGGCGGTTCGACAGGCGAGCGGTGCGGCCGCCCGCCTGTCGTTCTCAAAGCCGGATCATTAGGGATGCGCCGATGACGAGCAGAAGCAGGGTAACGGCGGCGGTCATACGTAGCAGGCGCGTGCGCCGCATCTGCGCGCCGCTCCAATCATAGGGCATGCTTGGTCCTCCCTGGGCAAGGAACACGGCCCGAACGTGTTGGGCCGGAAACCTATGGCATGGTTCGCTTGCGTAAGGCTGGCCTAAATTAACGCCCGGAAAATTAGGCGGCCGCGCCTTCGACGCGCAGCGACCACCTATTGCCATTGCTGGTCATGTGAACGATGGCCAGCGGTTCGATATCGGCGATCCAGAAGGAGGATACCGGCGCCTGCAGAGTGTTGATGATCGCTGCCCTGATGACCGCGGCATGAGTGATGGCGACGATATGGCCACCGGCCTGCAGGCGCTGGTGCATCCAGGCGTTTACACGCATGCAAACGGCGGCGATTGCCTCACCACCGTGCGGTGCTTCCTCCGGCCGCGCCATCCAGGCGGCAAGATTTTCCGGTTCGGCTTGCTGGATCTCGGCAATCGAGCGTCCCGACCAGCGGCCAAAATCGCAATCGGCGAGCGCCTCGGAGAATTCCGGTTGCAGGCCAAGTGCATCGGCCGTCTGCCGCGCGCGCAATGTCGGGCTGGCGAAGACGCTGTCGACGCGCCCGAGGCGGGGGGCGATTGCCTGAGTGGCAAGGATTGCCTTCTCGTTCAGCGGCTCGTCTTGCGGGAACCGCGCTTCGCGGTTGGCGGCAGTCGAACCATGGCAGATCCAAGTGAGGCGCGTCATCACGTTGGTCGTCTCCGGATAACGGGGAAGGTGGCCTGTCGCTGCATGAAGTCTCGTTGACAGGTTCGAAGCCGCAGATATAACGGTTATGTTGTGGGTTTGGAAACCGGTGAAATTCCGGTGCGGTCGCGCCACTGTGATCAGGATGAGGATACCTCGGACTGGAAGTCAGACCCTGCCACGCAATAATTCTCGACTGAACGCGTCATTCCAGGAGGAATTCATGTCTGACACCACTTTCGCGCCCGTCGCCGCACCTGCTCCGATTCCCGTTGCCGAGCTTTTGCCTTGGGCGATCTTTGGCGGTTTGCTGATGCTCATCGCCATCTATTTCGTCGGCACCGAAGAGGGCGCAATGGCGCTTTTCAACAGTATGTACGTGCACGAGTTCGTGCATGACGGCCGGCACCTCCTCGGCTTCCCCTGCCACTAAGGGGAGTTCCGGACATGGTTGGAAGTCTTTTGCTTCGCGGAATGCTCGCGGGGCTGATTGCTGGCGTCCTCGTTTTCGCGTTTGCCCATACCTTCGGCGAGCCGCTCGTCGACCGAGCGATCGCGTTTGAGGAAGCGGCGGCCCAAGCGGCGGGTGAAACCAGCGAGCCTGAAATCGTCAGCCGTGCCACGCAAGCGGGCCTTGGCCTCCTGACTGGTGTGATCGCCTACAGCGTTGCCGTCGGCGGCTTGTTTGCCCTCGTCTTCGCTTTTGTCCAGGGACGCTTCAGCAATCTTGGCGTCCGCGGGACCTCTGCCGTCATCGCCATTGCGGCCTTTGTCGCCGTGGTTGTCGTGCCCAACATCAAATATCCGGCCAATCCGCCGGCAGTCGGCAATCCCGACACGATCGGCGTCAGGACTGAACTGTTCTTTCTGATGATCGTCGTATCGATCGCTGCGCTTCTTACGGCAATTGCGCTTGCCCGCCGCCTGACCCCGCAGTTCGGCGTCTGGAATGCAGCAATCGCAGCGGGTCTTGCCTACGTCGTCTTCATCGGCCTCGTTCAGTATCTGCTGCCGCCGATCAACGAGGTGCCGGAGAACTATTCCGCTGTGGTTCTCTGGCATTTCCGCACGACTTCGATCGGTATGCACGTGATCCTCTGGGGCGTTCTTGGCCTGGCCTTCGGTATTCTCGCAGAGCGCAAGCTCGGTGCCGCTCCAAAGCCACGTGCTCGCGCGCCGGCTTTTCATTGATTGGAGAGAAGGCTCCGGCGCAATCAGGAGCCTGTCCCCCGCGATGTCCAGCCGGCGTTCCATTTTCCTTGTCGCCATGATCGCGTTGCTGCCGCTTTGGCCCCTGGCAGCCGACGCACACCAGCGGAGTGGTAGCGGTCCCCATACCGGCATTGCGATCGCCGAAATCTCACACGGCGAAATGATCATGATCGCGGAGTATCGCGATCGGATCATCGATCTCGCGGCACGCGCCACGGATACGAACGAGCCGTTCCGACGCGTGCTGAACTATGCACAGATCCAGCACGCCTACTGCTTCTGGGGCAAAATGCCTGGCAGCGTAACGGATGAGGGGAGCCCGTTCAACGAGTGCTCGCATGCCTATCTCGCGGCAACAAAGGCCGTGCTGCTATCGATGCGGGGCATGGGCGGCGAGGCTGCCGAAGCCGAGGCGATCGTCTCGGCGATCGATGCCGGCATGGTTCTACGCGGCTTGGCGCTGATCACCTGCCAATTCAGTGGTGAGGCGTTCAATACTGCGGACATCGTTCACCCGGCTTGGCGGGACGTTCCGCTGCATCCTGCCAGCATGGCGACGTTGACGGCGCTCGCGGCGGCAATTCTGGCGCTCGTCTATTGCGGACGGTGCCTGGTTCGGCGGATCACGCCCTAGCTTTTCTCGACATCGCGGTCGAAGTGCGTTGCAACCAGCATGGCTGCAAGGTGGACGGTGTTCTTCGCACCGTAGCGCTCCTTCATGCGCTCCAGGCGGTGCTCGACCGTTCGGTGCGAAATGCCAAGATCGGCGGCGATCTCCTTGGCCGTCGCGCCTTCGGTCAAGAGCTGGATCACCGCTTCGTCAGTCGCATCCATGCGGGCCTGCTGCTGCGGTGGGTTGAACATGAAGCGGCCGTTCGAAATAGTCAGGAGCCAGGATGGCCGCCGGGCTGTTGTCTTTTGCGGGAGGATCAGTCGCTCGTATTCGAGGTTGACGCCAAGCACCCTCGTCTTGACCAGTTCCATCGATGGTTTCTGTGTGGCGATCACCTCGCGATAACGCGGGATGACGGCTGTTTCCATGTAGGTGCGATCCTTGAATTCGCCGATGCGCTGATCGGCGAAGAGCTTATTGATGTTCAGAAGGCGTGAACTGAAGCCGGACGGTCGCACGACTTTCAGTTGCCATTGTAGTGGATCCTCACCGTCCAGAACGACAAGTGTCATCCTCATCCTGATCGTCAGAAGGTCGATGACGTCACGATAAATGTTTTCCGGCGCGGCGGGCGTCTGCGATGTGGTATGCAACCATGCGTCCAGCAGCTTCTGCGTGACAGTATGAAATGAAGTGTCCTTGTTCATCAACCCATAGGCGATATCTGGAATCGTTGGGTCACAACAACCCAAAATGGGCGTCGGTTCAATAGGCGATCGTGCCAAAATCGGCGTAAGATATTAATTTGAAAAATATATCGCTTTTTGCATCTATTTTGAAGTGAATCCGCCGCAGTGAAATTTGCACGTTAAGCGGGCTTTTAGTCGGCTGTGGATGGTGACGGCAAGCTAGCTGGTGAAACTATAGCGGGCAGGTCGCCGTCGCGACACCGCCATCAGCCGCCGAAATAATCGCGACTGGTATCACTCCTCCGAGTATCGCTGCTCGCGCCAGGGATCGCCGTACATGTGATAACCGTTCTTTTCCCAGAAGCCCGCTGCATCGGCCGCCTGAAGCTCAATGCGCCGCAACCATTTCGCGCTTTTCCAGAAATAGAGATGCGGAACGACGAGCCGCATGGGACCGCCGTGATCGCGCGTCAGCGGCAATCCTTCCCAGGAAGTTGCAAGGATCGCTTCCCCTGCAGCGAAATCGGAGAGCGGCAGGTTGGTCGTGTAGCCATCATAGCTTGTCAGCATGACGTAATGGGCTCCCGGTTTCGGCATGGCCTGATCGAGTAAGTCGCGGGTCGAAACACCTTTCCATTTGTTGTCGTAGCGCGACCACGTTGTTACGCAATGAATATCGGTGATTTTGGTACTCTGCTCGAGGGCCAGGAAGGCCGTCCAGGTGAGATCAAGCGGGGTTTCGACAAGCCCACGAACTTCCAGGCGCCAGGTGTCGGTGGAAATGATGGGCTGCTGGCCGAGATCGAGGACCGGCCAATTCTTGACGAGGTGTTGGCCAGGCGGCAAGCGCTCGGTTTCCGGGCGACTGATACGGCCAGTCAGGAATTTTCCTTCGGAGGCCCATCTGCGCTTCGACGTGGTAAGCTTGCTGTCTGTCGGGGTTTGATCGTCGCTCATCGATGGCCCTTTCGCGGTCGCGGCGATTAGGGCATTCGCCTTTGAGGACTGTCAAGCGTGACATTGGCTGGCAGGTGCCGCGAGGGGAGGCCGCCCCGAGCGCGCCTGTTCTCAGCCGGATGATGCCGCAGCGAAAACCGCCAACTGAGCGGCAAATGCACGCTTGTACGCCGGCCGTGCCTCGCCGCGCGCGACATAGGCGGAGAGATTCGGATAATCGTCGAGCATGCCCGATCCTTTCACCCTCAGCAGCACCGATACCATCTCGAGGTCACCAGCGCTGAATTCGCCGTCGAGCCAGTCGGCATCGCCAAGCCGGACGGCGAGTTCCTTTAGCCGCTTACGGATGCGTTCCTCGATCATCGACCGGCGCTGCTCGTACCAAGGTTGGTCGCCTTCCATGAATTTGGCGATTTCTCGATCAATCATCGGCTGCTCCATCGTGGTGAGCGCGGCGAATACCCATGTGATCGCGCGTGCCCGGGCATTCGGGTCCTCCGGCAGCAGGCCGGCATGGCGCTGCGCGATATGAAGCACGATTGCCCCCGATTCGAATATGGCGAGATCGCCTTCTTCATAGGTCGGAATCTGCCCGAAAGGCTGAAGCGCGAGGTGGGCGGGTTCCTTCATCGCTTTGAACGAAAGAAGCCGAACGTCGTAAGGCTGGCCCACTTCTTCCAGCGCCCAGCGAACGCGCATGTCGCGCGCCAGACCTCTGCCGCGATCGGGCGAGCGTTCAAAGGCGGTAATGGTAATCGTCATCGCTGCTCTCCATAGCTTGTCTACCTTGAAGACGACTGGCTAAACGGGATTCCGACACTTCAGCTTGAGATAATCCTCGTCGTCAGTTTAGCCACCGCTGAAAGGATGCGTCCCCTCGTTCTCGCCGCAGCAGGCTCATCTGTGCAGCGCTTGGGAACTGTGGCATAACTAACCGATGGCGATACATGTCTTGGCAGTCCATCGCGAGACGGTCGGGACGGAACAGGCGGCGGGCGGTTCGCTTGCAAGCGCCTATTCCGTGGGCATTCTCTGCTGGCTGCTATCTGCCGGCGTCTATATCGCCGCGAAATGGGTTTCTTCGGAAATGCCGCCCTGGGCGCTCTGCTTTTGGCGCGTGCTGATCGCCTGGGCGATCCTTATGCCGATCGTGCACAAGCACTTTGGCGATATGGTCGCGCTTGTGCGGGCGCGCGCTCTTGAACTGCTTGTGATTGGCGGCATGGGGCTTGCGATCTGCCAGGGCCTGATTTTTGTCGGTCTCGAACATGCCGACGCCACCACTGCCGGCATCATCATTGCTCTGATCCCGATCATCACCATGATCCTTGCCCGGTTGTTCCTGGCCGAGCCGATGGGAAGCTGGCAGGTGATCGGATCGATCCTGGCCTTTCTCGGGATCGTCGTCATCATCATCAAGGGCAGCCCGGCCGCACTGATGCGTCTCGATCTCAATCCCGGCGAACTATGGATCGTCGCCGGTGCGTTTTGCTTTAGCCTCTATACCGTGCTGCTTCGTCGGGCGAAATTTGATGGGAACCGGCTTGCGCTTTTGGTCCTGCTTCTCGGTGCGGCGGTGCTGACGGCGCTGCCATTCTATCTCTTCGAGCTTGTTTCCGACGAACGGTCGACGCTCAACAGCAGTGGGCTCATCGCACTTGCCTATGTCGCCATCCCCGGCGGGGCGATCATGTATTACCTCTTCAATCGCAGTATCGAGGCTTTGGGCGCGGCCCGGGCAGGCGTCCTCCTCTACGTCCAGACGATCTTCATCGCGGTGCTCGCCTACTTCATCCTCGGCGAGCAATTGCAGCGATACCACCTCGAGGGTGCGGCGCTCATCGTCGCCGGCTTGCTGCTGATAATCCTGTTGAAGCCGAAGGCGAGGGCGGAACCCGTGAGGGCCTGAGGTCGTCGGCTGGAGACGGCACAACGCAGGTGATAGCGGCCCACAATTTCCGAACGCCTTTCACGAAAGATTCTTGAGATAGAGGGACAGCAGTTGCGTCTGCGAGGAGATGCCTAATTTGCGATAGACATTGCGCCGATGAACCTTAACGGTTCCCGTTGAGATACTGAGCTTCAGGCCGATCGACTCGGAGGAGTGGCCTTGGAGGACGAGATCGACAATCGCGGTTTCGCGGCTGGTGAGATTGAGATCGCGCCACACCGCTTCGGCAGGCTGCAGGGAGCTTTCACCAGCATCGCGTCTGCGACTACCGCGATTTCGAGAATGCAGTTGTGCGTCAAAACGGGCTCCTAGCCCAGCCCAGTAGTGGCGGACCATGTTGGCGATCAAGGGCTCGGCTTTCTTCAGCAAGGCAAATTCCGCAGGCGGGAAGGGGCCGGTCTTTTCCTTGCGCATGAGCGAAAGAACGATGGTGATATCGTCATCGGCCGTGACGAAGAAGCCGATTTCCTCAGCAAGGCCTGTCTGGACATAATAGGTCCGGTAGTACTCGCTGGAGAAGAACCGGTCGGGCGCCAGCTCACGCATGCGAAACACGCCGGCGCGCCGCTCGTTAGCGGTGTGGTAGAAGGGATCGAGCAGGTATGGGCCGGCTTGGTAGAGCGTTACGAAAATGATGTGCTCCTTCGGGTCGAAGGTGCTGTAGAGGTCGATCGGCCGATCTTTGCCACGATAGGCGAAGACGACGACGTAGTCGAAGCGCACTAGCGCCGCCATCATCTGCCGAAAGGTCTCGCCGAATTCCGCGTCGCCCATTGCCTGCCGGCCAACGGTGGCGTTGAAGGCTTGAAACAGCGCCTCCAAATCGGTGCTCATTGCCGGAACCTCCTGATCGCCTCGCGAGGAAATCTGCGCTCTCCGTGTATATACCTTCCACGAAGGCTTTATGGCTAAAATACCTCTCTCGGGGTATATACCGCGAGGGAAGGGCGCGCTTAGTCTTTCCGTAACGACGGTGGCAAAAGGCAGCGCTAGACTGCCCAATCCAAACCAACCGCAGGGAACAGACGTGGCATCCGCTTCGACGAACGATATCGAATTCCGTTCGGTCACCAAGAATTATGGCCCGGTGATCGCCGTAACGGACATCAACCTCAATGTGCCGAAGGGTGCATTCCTCGCGTTGCTCGGCCCGTCGGGCTGCGGCAAGACCACTTGCCTGCGCATGATCGGCGGTTTCGAGCAGCCAAGCCAAGGTACTGTGCTGATCGACGGGCGCGAGATGAACGGTGTGCCGGCCTATCGGCGCCCGGTGAACATGGTCTTTCAGCACTATGCGTTGTTTCCGCATTTCGACGTCCGGCAGAACGTTGCTTATGGTCTGAAGCAGATGCGGCCCAAGTTTGCGGCGGCCGAAATCGACCGGCGTGTCACTGAGGCGCTTGAAATGGTTCGGCTCGGCGGCTTCGCCAAGCGCCGCATCCACGAAATGTCTGGTGGACAGCAGCAGCGCGTGGCGCTCGCTCGCGCGATCGTCAACCGTCCGTCGGTGCTGCTCCTGGACGAACCGCTGGCTGCGCTCGACAAGAAGCTACGCTCCGCCATGCAGATCGAATTGCAGACATTGCAACGCGAACTTGGCATCACCTTTGTTCTGGTCACCCATGATCAGGAAGAAGCGCTCTCGATGGCGGATATTGTCTGCGTGATGAGCGCAGGGCGGATTCGGCAGCTGGGCTCGCCGCAGGAGGTCTATGACCGCCCCGCCGATCTGTTCGTTGCAGATTTCGTCGGCAAGACCAACCGGGTGAAGGCGACAATGGAAGCGGACGGCGCGACGCTGCGCCTTGCGGACGGTTCCGCAATCGCCGCGGGGGGCCGGACGCGTATTTCGACCGGTGAGGCAATCGTCGCGATCCGCCCGGAATCGATCCGCCTGACACGCACCCAGGCGCCTGATGTGGCGAACTTCAAGGGCACGGTAACCCACCGTATCTTCCTAGGCTCGTCGGCGGAATATGCCGTCACGGTACCTGGGCTCGGCGACTTTCTGGTGACCGCCGACCGCCGCAACATGAATGAAAGCGATCTGGTCGAGCCCGGCGAGGCCGTCTACCTCGGCTTTGATCCCAGTGCGGCCCATGTCTTCTCAGCATCAAGTGCAGCCTAAAATCAAAACAAGGGAACAGCATCGTGAGCAAAGACTATAAGGATAATCTTCCCATTTCTGCCGAAGGCTTCATGGACGAGTTCATGCGGCTCAAGCGTGGCTCTGTCAGCCGCCGCCACTTCCTCGGCATCACCGGCCTCGGTCTTGCGACCGCCGTGATGTCACGCTTCCCGGGTGCCTTGTCGACACCCGCCTATGCCGGCGAAGACCTCGGCACGCAGATGTCGATCGCGACCTGGCCGAACTACCATGATCCGGCGACATTCGAGAACTTCAAGGCGGCAACTGGCGTTGCCGTCGAAGTCAATGTGTTCGGTTCGAACGAGGAAATGCTAGCGAAGCTGCAGGCCGGCGCTTCCGGCTGGTCGCTCTTCGTGCCGACCAACTACACGATCTCGACCTACCACAAGCTCGGTCTGATTGACGAACTGGACCTTTCGAAGATTGCCAATTTCAGCCAGTCGACGGAGAGCCCACGTTTTACCAAGGAAGGCCAGATCGACGGCAAGACCTACGCCTTGCCGAAGAACTGGGGCACGACCGGATTCTCGGTCAACACCTCCAAGATCAAGTCGAAGCCTACGACCTGGAAGGATTTCTTCGAGATCGCTCAGACGGAGGCCGATGGTCGGGCGATGGTGCACGACTACCAGCTGACGACGATCGGCAGCGCGCTGGTGTCGCTGGGCTATGGTTTCAACTCGATCAAGCCGGAGGAGCTTGCGAAGGCCGAGGAGCTGCTGATCAAGGTGAAACCGCATCTCTTCGCCATCAACTCCGACTATCAGCCGGCCATGCGCGCCACGGACGCCTGGATGACGATGTGCTGGACGAACGACGGTGCGCAGCTTAATCGCGACATGCCTGAGCTTGCCTACATCCTCGGAACGGACGGTGGTGAAATCTGGACCGACTACTATGCGATCCCGAAGGACGCTCCGAACAAGGCGGCAGGCTATGCTCTTCTCAACTACCTGATGGATCCCGCGAACGCGGTGAAGGAGCATATCGCCAACGGCGCGCCGACCACCGATAGCCGCGTCATTTCGTTGCTGCCGAAGGAGATCACCTCAAACAAGATCGTCTATCCGGATGAAGCATCGCTGACGCCTCTGGAGTTCGGCGCCGCTATAACCCTGACGGATCCGGGTCGCGCCGAGTTGATGGCGCGGTTCAAGTCGGCGTGACCAGCCTGCCGTCATGCAATGCCTCTTCCCGGTTTCGGGAGGAGGCAAGCCTCCTCGTGGTCACCAACCAGCGAACCTCCAGAATGGCTCTGTCACCGGACACCAGAAAACGCCTGATCACCGCGGCCCTCGTTGCGCCGGCGAGCGCGTGGCTGTTCGTCTTTTTGGTCCTGCCGTTCATTGCCATCGTTGTGTTCTCCTTCGGCGAGCGGGCGCCGGAAGGCGGTTACCAAGCGGCATTTACGTTTGCCCAATTTGCCAATCTCGGATCCCGTGCGGCCGCCTTCAAGAACACGCTGGTGCTTGCGCCGATTGGGTCCTTCGTCTGCCTGTTGGTGGCCTATCCGGTCGCCTACTACCTGGCGGTGAAGGTAAGCCCGCAGTATCGGTTGTTGCTGGTGTCACTCGTCGTAGTGCCTTTCTGGACCAGTCTTCTCGTTCGCACCTATGCGTGGATGTATATCCTCGGCGCGCGGGGCATCCCGCATCTCCTGGAATTTGTCGGCATCGAGAATGTACGGCTTCTGAACACGCCGGGGGCTGTCCTTCTCGGCATCGTCTATGGCTACCTGCCGCTGATGATCATGCCGATCTACGTCAGCCTGGAAAAGCTGGACCGCCGGTTGCTGGAAGCTTCAGCGGACCTCGGAGCAAGACCGCTGTCGACTTTCTTCGGCATAACGCTGCCGCTGTCGTTGCCGGGCGTGATGACCGGCGTGGCGCTGGTCACCATCCTGTTGCTCGGTGAGTACCTGATCCCGCAGCTGCTGGGCGGCGGCAAGGTGTTCTTTATCGGGAACGCGCTGGTCGACCTCTTCCTGCAGTCGCGCAACTGGCCGTTCGGCTCCGCGATCGCCGTCACCCTCGTTGTCGTCGTCGTCATCGTGCTTCTCGTCGCCATGCGCATCGCCTGGCGCGTTGCGGGTACCCGCCAGGTGGATCTTGTCTGATGCGTGGGCTTGTTACGGCAGTCTATCTGTTTCTCTACACACCGATCGCGCTGGTGGTGTTGTTCTCGTTCAATGCGGGCCGCAACGCTTCCGATTTCACGGGCTTTTCCACGCAATGGTACGGTAAGGCGCTCTCGAACACCTTCCTCATGGAGGCTCTGCAAAACAGCCTCATCATAGCCCTGACCAGCGCTGCACTAGCGGCGATCTTCGGCACCATGGCCGCGCTCGGCATGGAGCGGCTTGGCGCCAAGACACGGGCCGTGTTCGATGGCCTGTTTGCCGCAGCTATCGTCGTTCCGGGGGTTGTGATCGGCATCGCGACGCTGGTTGCCCTGGTTGAAGTCTTCGGTTTCATCAATCCGGCATTGGCAGCGATTTGGCCCGGCAATCAACCGCCAAAGCTGACGCTCGGCTACGGTTCGATCATCGCCGCACACGGGCTTTTTACCATGGCCCTGGTGACGATGATCGTGAAGGCGCGCATCGCCAGCCTCGGGCGCGATATCGTCGAAGCGTCGAGTGATCTCTACGCGACGCCGCTGACGACCTTTCGCCAGATCGTGCTGCCGCAGATCCTGCCGTCGATCCTGGCCGGTTTCCTGCTCGCTTTCACCTTCTCCTTCGATGACTTCATCATCGCGTTCTTCGTCGCCGGGTCGAACACGACGCTGCCGATCTACGTCTTTGCCTCGATCCGTCGCGGCGTGACGCCCGAGATCAACGCAATCGCCACGATGGTGCTCATCGCATCGCTTGCCCTCATTCTCATCGCGCGTTTCCTTTTGCGCGAAAGGACAACAACAACCTAATTGGGAAACACCATGATCCTCAAGAACCGTGTTGCAATCGTCACCGGTGCCGGGTCCGGCATCGGTCAGGCCGGCGCGCTCGTCATGGCGAAACAGGGCGCCCATGTCGTCGTCGCCGACATCGACTTCATGAATGCCGAGGAGACCGTCAGCCGGATCCGTAGGTGTGGCGGCAGCGCCGAAAGCATGGTGCTTGATGTCACCGACGACAAGGCGCTGGAAGCAGGCATTGCCGCGATTGCCGAACATCATGGCCGCATCGACATCCTTCACAACCATGCCGGCGCGCAGGTCGCCGGCGATCTGGAGCAGGTCGCGATCGACGGTTTTGACAAGTCCTGGAGCTTGAATGTCCGCGCACATTTCATGGCCGCGCGCTTCGTCATGCCTGTCATGAAGAAGACGGGCAAAGGCGTCATTCTCAACACCTCATCCTCATCGGGCGTGCTCTACGATCGCGAGATGATCGCCTATACGACGACAAAGCACGCCGTCATCGCCATGACGCGGCAGATGGCGGGCGACTATGCCAGGTTCGGCATCCGCGTGAATGCGCTTTGCCCCGGCTGGGTGGATACGCCCTTCAACGAACCCTTCATTGCCCAGATGGGCGGGCGTGAGGCGATCGAAGCCTATATCGCTGAGAAGGTGCCACTTGGACGCTGGGCCGACGTGTCGGAGATCGCCGAGCCGATCCTCTTCCTCGTGTCGGACCGCTCCTCTTACATGACTGGGCAGATCCTCGTGGTCGACGGCGGGGAGACCGTCGTTTGAGGCGGTTGAGAAGGTTGAATTCCTAGGGCAATTGTTAAATAACGGATGGACTGTGACGGGCGCTGTTCTGGCGCCCGCTTGTATTTACAGGACATCCAAGGCCCATGCCCATTCCCGCCCGGATCGAGACCGATCTGCCCTTCCTGACTGGACTGCGTCGCGACCTGCATGCCCATCCAGAGCTTGGCTTCGAGGAGGAGCGCACGAGCGACATCGTCGCGCAGTTACTCGAAGACGCAGGCATCAAGGTGCATCGCGGCCTCGGCGGCACCGGCGTTGTCGGTACACTGCCGGTCGGCAATGGCACGCGGACAATCGGGTTGCGGGCGGATATGGATGCGCTTGCGATGCCGGAGATGGCGGATCGTCCGTATAAGTCAAAATTTAGTGGCAAGATGCATGCCTGCGGACATGACGGGCACACAACAATGCTGCTCGGCGCGGCACGATATCTGGCGGCAACGCGTGACTTCTCCGGAACCGTGCATTTCATCTTCCAGCCGGCCGAGGAGGGGAGGGGCGGCGCGCGCAGGATGGTCGAGGAGGGTCTGTTCGAACTGTTCCCCTGCGATGCCGTCTACGGGCTTCACAATATGCCGGGCCTTGCCGTCGATGAGATCGCTGTAGTCGAAGGCCCTCAATTGGCATCGTCAGACAGTTGGCGCGTGACCTTACGGGGCACCGGGACGCACGGCGCCAAGCCGCATCTCGGCAAGGATCCGATCACCGCTGCCGGCACCTTCCTGACCTCATTGCAGACGATTGTCGGGCGCGTCGTCGATCCGCTGCAGCCGGCCGTCGTTAGCGCCTGCTCGCTGCAGGCCGGCGACCCCAAGGCGTTGAACGTCATACCCGATATCGTCGAGATCGGCGGCACCGCCCGGGCCTATTCGCCTGAAGTTCGCGATCAACTCGAGGAAGAGATCGGCCGGCTTGCGAATGGCACGGCGGCGATGTTCGGCATTGCGGTCGACTACCAGTTCGAACGACGTATTCCGCCCGTGGTCAACGACAGCGACGCGACCGCGCGTGCGCTCGGCGCCGCTAAGGCGGTCTTCGAGGGGAAGGTGCGCACGAGTTTCCCGCCCTCGACGGCAGGCGATGATTTCGCGTTCTTCGGCCAGAATGCGCCGGGATGTTACGTCTGGCTCGGGAACGGTCCTGCCGTCGATGGCGCCCTGCATCACAACACCGCTTATGACTTCAATGATCATGCGATTGGCTACGGCGCGGCCTTTTGGACAACGCTGGTCGAGCGCGAGCTGAAGGCCGCACTTTAATCGGTGGTTCGCGGACCTCGATGACTTAGCCGACCGCAGCTGGGGCACAAGCCCAGCTGCTGCTACTCCTCGTGCTCGGGGGTCTCGATCACTGGGCTTTCGAGCACTTGGCCTGTAAGGACGTCGGCGATCCCCCGATCGGTCTGATGCGGGCCGACGTTGCAGGCAAGCGTTGCGCCGAAGCAGGCCTTGAAGACGAGATAGGGCGGCTTCCAGTCGACGATCTTTTCCATCGCCTTTCGGATCGCCCGGAAGGACGCGGCCGTTTCTTCCAATGGCGCGTTGGTGACCAAGCCGGACACCGGCAAGGGTAGAAGCGCTTCAATCTGGCCATCTCTGGCGACAGCCATGCCGCCGCCCGCTGATATCACCGCGTTGGCGGCGACCGCCATGTCGCGTGCATTGCCGCCGAAGACCGTGAGGTTGTGGCTGTCGTGGGACACCGTCGTGCAGAAGGCTCCGCGCCATTCTCCCCAACCTGTCAGGAAGCCGACGCGCGGCCGACCGTCGACCTTGCCGTGCCGATGCGCGACCGCGATCATGGTGCTCCCGACCGGCGGCACGATGAAGCCGCCGTCGACGCCGGTTTCCGCCTCGCCCCACTGTGTGAAACGGGGGCGGTCAATCGTGGCGACACGAACGCGCTTGCCGGTGGCGGGAACCCTGAAGTCATCTTCCGCCAGGGCGGTCAGCTTGATCGAATTTTGTAGCGCGACGGTATCGAACGAGCGCAACTGGGCGTTCATTTCGCCCGATGTCGAGACGATTGCGCCATTGGCGATGACGGCTTTCGTGGCGAAACCAACGAGGTCTTCGAAGAGCACGATATCGGCGCGTCTGCCGGCGGCAATCAAGCCAAGATCCGAACGCTTCAATCGCTGCGCTGCATTGAAGGTGGCGGCCCGCAGCGCCCATTCCGGTTTCATGCCATAGCGGACGAGCCGTCGGATGACATCGTCAAGACCTCCGCCGTCCTTCAGTTCGTCGGGGAAGACGTCGTCCGTGCAGAGCGTGACCGTCGATGGCAGATGGCCGATTCCGTTGAGCGCGGTGACGAACTCCTGCAGCAGATAGTCATGCGAGCCGCGAAGCTCGATGGTCAGCCCGGCGGCCAGCTTCTGCAGCAGGTCCGCGCTCGAGGTCAATTCGTGATCGGAGCTGACACCGGCAGCCATGAAGGCGTTCAGGTCAGCGCATTCAAGTCCGCGCGCATGGCCGCAAATGAGTTTTTCCGAAGCGAGGCCGGCATTCACAATATCAGTCATGCGGGGATCGCCGTCGATCACGCCGCGCATATTCATGACCTCGGCTACACCGCCGATGCCAGGCCACCGCAGCATTTCGGCGATGACCGATGCGTCGAAATCGGCGCCGGCGACTTCAAGCCCCGGAGCGGAAGGAACGCAGGAAGGCGCGAGAACAATGGTACGGAGCGGCAGGCACCGGGACGCTTCGATTGCCCAGCGCACGCCGTCCAGGCCATGCACGTTGCCAAATTCGTGCGGATCCCAGACGACAGTCGTCACGCCGCGCGGAACGACGGCTGCCGCATAGGCGGCGGGCGTCACCATCGAGCTTTCGATATGCATGTGCGTATCGATGAGGCCTGGCGAAACGATGCTGCCTGTTGCGTCGACGGTCTTGGCAGCGTCGGTGCGGCTGCCCGGTGCGTGGACGCTTGCGATGAGCGGTCCAACGACGCCGATGTCGGCGTCGCGGGTCAGGCCGGTGACGACATCGAGCAGGCGTCCGCCCGAGATCAGCAGGTCGAAAGGCGCACCACCGCGCGCGGCGGCGACGGCACGGGCGCGAAGTGCGGGATCGTTGAGATCCTTCGTTTCGGCGGCGCTCATCGGCCGGCCTCATCGATCAGTGCGCCGAGGATCAGGGCGCGGGCCTTTTCAGTGTCGATATCGACGGCGTATTCGGCGTTGAAGGTTGCATGCGTCGCCCGGGTCTCCACCACGGTGCGGCCACGCGAATGTTGACCCTGCAATTCGGCGTCGATGCGCGCCGGGCGGAAAGTAACGATGTCGGGTGCGACGAAGGCGACTGCGGCTGATGGGTCGTAGATCGCCATTCCCGGTCTGCCGCGGCTGGTTCCGATGCCGATGTAGCCGTCGAGCATATCGGCGATAAGGGGCGCGTTGGCGCCACCGGCGTCTCGCACCGGGCCGACGTCGTCAGGAGTCGCGATAACCTTGCGGCAAAGATCGAGATCGACCATGCGCAGCGGCAGATTATGGGCGAGAACGATGGCGAGGGCTTCCGGGTCGGCCAGCGCGTTGAACTCGGCCGATGCCGTGTGATTTCCTGCGGTGACGCCGCCACCCATCCAGGTGAGTTCGGTGATACGGGCTGCGAGGTCCGGGCATGCCAGTGCGAGGGCGGCGAGATTGGTCAACGGGCCGAGAGCCAGGATCCGGTGCGGGCCATTGGTCTCTAGCCAGCGGCAGAGCGCAGCGAATGCATCGCCTTCCGGCAAGGCCGGCGCGGCGGGCAGACCTTGGCCCGATGTCGGAATACCTGTTTCGCCGAGGATCGCCTGGGCGGTTTCGAGCGAGCCGAGAACTGGCATGGCACGGCCGGTGTGGATCGGGAAAGTCCAGCCGAAGGCCTTGGCAGCACCTGATGCGTTGACGCGCACCTGCGCCAGCGGCGTGTTGCCGAAGACAAGCGAGACGCCTGCGATGTCGAGCTTCGCGTGTGTCACCACGAGGATCGCGGCGATATCGTCAAAGCCCATGTCGGTGTCGATCCAGACGCCCATGATGTTACCTGTAGCGTGAGAGCGGCGCTGCTGCGGCAAGCGGCAGGTCGAATGGAAGTGTCGAGCCGATCGCATGCGTCGGCAGTTCGGCATCGACCTCGGCCTTGATGGGGCCAAGCGGCGTGTCGAGCAGATATTCGCGGGTGTTGCCGGCAAACGAGGTGCCGCGCACGGTGCCCTGGTAAGGACCTGAACCAAGGTTCACCATGCGCGGACGCCAGGCCAGGCCCTTTGCGGCCTGTGGCGCTGGACCGGAAAGCTCGACCGATGTGGTGGATGTCGCGAGCTTGCCGTTTTCCAGCGCAAAGACGTTTTCGAAGCCCACGAAATCGGCGACGAAGGCCGAGACGGGCTTATTGTAGATTTCCTCCGGTGTACCGACCTGCTCGATGCCGCCGTTCAGCATCACCACGATCCGGTCGGCGAGAGCGAGCGCCTCGATCTGATCGTGGGTGACGAAGATCATCGTGACGCCGGTTTCCTTCTGGACGCGCTGCAGCTCGGCGCGCATTTCGAGGCGCAGGCGGGCGTCGAGATTGGAAAGGGGCTCATCGAGCAAGAGAACTTTCGGCTCCATGACCATGGAACGGACAAGGGCCACACGCTGCTGCTGGCCGCCGGAGAGTTCGGCGGGTTTGCGATCGGCAAACTTGGCAAGGCCGACTGATTTGATGCCGGCGCTGACCTTGCCATCGAGATCCTTGCCGCCGATGCCCTTCAGGCGCAAGCCGAAGGCGACGTTCTCGTAGACCGTCAGATGCGGGAAGAGGGCGTAGGACTGGAAGACGAGCCCGACATTGCGCTTGTTGGCGGAAACGCGGGTGATGTCCGACCCGTCGAGGGTGATGCGGCCGGAACTCGGGTTCAGCAGGCCGGCGATGGAGCGCATCGTCGTGGTCTTGCCGCAGCCGGAGGGGCCGAGGAGGGCGACGAGTTCACCTTTCCTGATCGTAAGATCCAGATCCTTCACCGCGACCGTATCGCCGTAGGCAAGCGTCAGCTTGTCGAGTTTGAGATAGGCGTCAGACATAACGAGAGAATCCCAGGAAGCGTTCGGCAAGGAAGACGATGCCGATGGAAAGGAAGGCAAGCAGCGAGGAGAGAGCCGCGATCGACGGATCGTACGTGGTCTCCATGTAGCCCAGCATGTCGATCGGCAGGGTGCGGACGCCCGGACCGGAGAGGAAGAGCGAGACCGGAACCTGATTGAAGCTTGTCACGAAGCCAAGGATGAAGGCCGCCAGGATGCCGCCGCGGATATTTGGCATGACGACGCGGAAGAAGGCGCCAACGCGTGAGGAACCGAGCAGGACGGCAGCTTCTTCCATATCCGAGCGCAGGTTGTTGAGGCTGGCTGACACGACGCGCACGGCGTAGGGCAGCACGAGCGCCGTGTGCGCCATGAACAGGGCCAGCGTGATGTTGAAGCCGAAGGGCACGACGAGATAGCGCAGCAGGGCCAGACCGACGATGATGCCGGGTACGATGATCGGCAGCGAGACGATGGTGCGCACCGTTTCGCCGAAGGGCAACTTGTAGCGCGACAGTGCGTAGGCGGCGGGAATGCCGAGCACGAGCGCTGTCAGCGTGCCGAAGACGGCAAGGAACATCGACATGGCGAAGCTCTCGCGGAAGCTGTCGATGGTGAAGACCTTGGCGACCCATTTCAGGGAAAGACCCTGCGGCGGGAAGGCGAGTGTGTCGCCAGCCGAGAGCGATGCGGCGATGATGATCAGGAACGGGCCGATCAGGAAGATCAGCAAAAGGCCGAGAACCAGCGGAGAGAGAATACGGGCGGTCATCGCTTGTTCCTCGCCGTGGCAAGGCGCTTGAGCAGGATGTTGGCGGCAAAGCTCATGACGATCAGCATGAAGGCGATGACGCTTGCCGAGACGAAGTTGTTGGCCACCGACACCTGCTGATAGAGCAGCGTTTCCAGCATCAGCACCTTCGAGCCGCCAAGCACGGCAGGCGTAATGTAGGCGGTAAGCGATCCAGTGAAGACGAGCGTGCCGCCGACGACGAGGCCTTCGCGGGTGACCGGCAGGATCACCTTCCAGAACACCTGGAACCAGTTGGCACCGAGCACGCGGGCGGCGGGAATGGCGTCCTTCGGCATGTTCTCGAGGGCGCTGATCAGCGACAGAATCATCAGCGGCAGGAAGAGCTGCAGCAGACCGATGAAGACCGCGGTTTCGGTGAAGAGCAGGCGCAGCGGGCCGTCGCTGAGGCCGAGGCCCTGGATGGCCTGATTGACGATGCCGGTGCGGCCGAGGATGACGATCCAGGCATAGGTGCGGGCAACCGGCGAGATCATCAGCGGCAAGGTGACGAGGCCGATCACCCGGCCCTTGCCCTTCGGCGGCAGGTTGACGATTGCGAAGGCGGCGGCATAGCCGATGACAGCCGAAACCGCTGTCACCTCAAGCCCTAAGCGGAAGGTCCGCAAAAAGACAGTACGGTTCAGCGACTCGGAAAAGAAGCCGGTATAGGCGCTGAGCGTCCAGCTGCCGTCGATGCGGAAGCCTTCGGAGAGGAGGACGACAACGGGCAGCAGGAAGACCAGCGCGGCAAAGACTGCTGCGGGCAGGGCAAGCGCCAGGGCTTCTGCGCGGTTCTGAAACATGAAGCGACTTTCGACGGATGGAAGGGCTGGCTCCCGCAAGCCTGGGAGCCAGCTTGGAAATTACTGACCGACCTTCTCGTTCCATTCCTTCAGCCAGGCGGCGCGGTTGTCGAGCGCGGCTGCTGACGGGATGAGCTTCAGGCTCTTGGCGGTTTCTTCGCCGTAGGTCAGGTTGTTGGCGGCTTCTTCGGAGAGCTTGACCTCCTTGTTCGCCGGGCTGTCGACGAGCTTTTCAGCAAGCTTCGTCTGGATTTCGGTGGAGAGCCAGAAGTCCATGAACTGCAGGGCGAGATCACGGTTCTTCGAGCCCTTGGTGACGACCATCACGTTCATGCCGCCAGTCTGGCCTTCCTTGGGCGTTGCCCATGCGACGGGAACGTCGAGCTTGGTGAAGCCTGCCCAGGAAAAACGGCCGATCGGGGCGGCCCAGATTTCCTCCTGCTGCATCAGCTGCACGAGCTGCGAGGACTTCTCATAGAAAGTGACGATCTCGTCCTTCTTCTCGCCGAGCGCCTCGATCGGCGCCTTCAGGTCCGGGTGGTCGCTGCCGAGCGCCTGGCCGAGCATGAAGAGCGCCGGAGGGCCCTGGTTGGTGGTGACGTTCGGGAAGGCGACATGGCCAACATATTCAGGCTTCAGCAAGTCTGCCCAGGACTCGATCTTCATCTTGTCGGAGCGGTAGGCGATCGACGTGGCATAGAAGGTATAGCCGACGCTCATGCCGTCGCCATTCGGATCCTTGGCGAGGTCGTAGAGCTTCCCGAAATTGGAGAGCTTCGAAGTATCAATCTTGTCGATCAGGTCCTTGCGCGAGGCTGAAAGGGCATCGGCCATGGAGACGACAGCCATGTCGATGACGGGGCTCGCCTTGTTGGCCTCCATCTTGGCAAGTCGCTCGACGCTGTTGCCGGTCTCGACCACGAGCTTGCAGCCGCACTTCGCCTCGAAGGGGTCGTAGACGATGGTCTTGAAGTCATCCTGAGCGAAGGCATAGACGGAAATCGTCAGCGTCTTCTCCTCTGCCTTTGCGGCGAGGGGCGACAGCGCCAATAGCGCGGCCGAAGCGATGAGGGCATTCTTCATGTCAGCTGTTCTCCGTCTGTCAGGATATTCGTGTTGGGTCCGCCGGCCCGGAGGACTGGCGAACGATCAGTTGCATTGGAACTCGGTCGGCCTCGGACGTGACAAGTACGCCCTCGCGGCTGCCTCGCGTCTGTATGGTCTGCAGTAGCGATGAAATCGCGATCTCCGCGATCGTGTGCATGTCCATCGCCACCGTCGTCAGGGATGGCGTGATGACCGGCGACCAGATGAGATCGTCGAAACCGGTAACGCTCGCCATGCTGGGCACATCGATGCCGTCACGCTGCAACTCTGTGAGGGCTCGCAGCGCCTGCAGGTCTGACAGTGCGGCGAATGCCGTGTAGCCCTCACGCACTTTCTCAGCGAGGCCGAGGCTGCAGCCGCCGCCGTTTTGCCGTTCCAGCGTCTCGATCCAGAGGGTTGCCGAACTCATCCCGGGACGGAGACCTGAACGGATTCCTCCCACGCGATCGTTCTGGACGTTTGAGACGGGATTGTTGCCGATGATAAGGACACGCCGATGCCCAAGCTCGGCTAGATGATTGGCGATCGCCCAGCCGCCTTGCATGTGATCGGCGGCAACGGTGTTGCCCGGCGTGGACGCTGTATCAATGACCGCGACGGGACAGGCCGCGGCGGAAATTCGAGTGGCCCGGCGCGGTATTATCACCATGCCCTCGACGCCACGCTCGATCAGTCGGTTGATTGCCTCGGTCTGCGTTGCGACGTCGCCTCGGGAGTCGGCGATCAGCACGCCGTAGCCCGCCGCGCTGGCCGCGAATTCGATGGCCTGCGCAAGCTTGGGGAAAAGCGGATTGGCGATATCAGGTAGAACCAGGCCAAGAACGCCGCTGCGGCCGGTACGCAATGCACGCCCTGCCTGGCTAGGGACATAGCCGAGTTCGGCCGCATGCTCCTTGATTTTCTCAGCCAGGTGTTCGGAAACACGACCCTTGCCCGAGAGCGCATTGGAGACTGTCGCGACGGAGACGCCAAGCGACGTTGCAATCCTGCTCAGATTCGGTCCAGGTCGCGTGGGAGGCATGGTTTTCTGTAGATTAATCGTTTAATCATTCGTACATCACGCCATTGGCCTTGTCGATTCCAAAATTGCCGCCGCGGTCAGTATTGATGCGGTGACAGTAATAAAAAAGCAACGGTGTTAGGCGTCAATCACCGTTGCTCGATAGTCTCTCATTTTGGCATTGAGGATTATGATCATCCTTCGCATGACCGCGACGAGAGCGACCTTTCCGGGCTTTCC
>Ga0102589_1002281_pt1 | contig 22735 bp, 23 predicted proteins | sample AraplaMF_Col_mLB_FD_76858 | JGI IMG/M metagenome (GOLD analysis project Ga0102589, IMG submission 76858) | Arabidopsis root microbial communities from the University of North Carolina, USA - plate scrape MF_Col_mLB | ecosystem: Host-associated > Plants > Roots > Endosphere | place: USA... | reverse complement strand
GCGCTCGCTTCGCGCGGCATTTCCTCGCTTGTCGTCGAAGGCGGTGCGCGGACGGCGAGACTCTTCCTTGATGCCGGGTACGTCGATCGCATCCTGCTTTATCAAGGCCCGGCGGTGATCGGTCAGGACGGTATTGAATCGCCGGTGACGAAGACCGATATGCCATCGGGTTTCCTGCATAGGGGCACCTTCACGCTTGGCGACGACCGCCTGGACGAATACGAAAGAGAGCTTTGATGTTTACCGGAATTGTCACCGACGTCGGCACGATCGAATCCGTTTCCTCGCTCAAGGAAGGCATCAAGCTGCGTGTCGCCACTGCCTACGATCCGGCGACCATCGACATGGGCGCTTCGATCTCACACTCCGGCATCTGCCTGACCGTGACTGGTCTGCCGAGCGACGGCAGCAATGGTCGCTGGTTCGAGGTCGAAGCCTGGGAAGAGGCGCTGCGTCTGACGACGATCGGGACGTGGAAGGAAGGCAGCCGCATCAATCTCGAGCGCTCGCTGAAGATCGGTGACGAACTTGGCGGTCACATCGTTTCCGGTCATGTCGACGGCAAGGCCGAGGTTCTCTCCGTCACCGAAGAGGGCGACGCGACACGCTTCCGCCTGCGTGCGCCCGAGCATCTGGCCAAGTTCGTCGCTCCCAAGGGCTCGATCGCCCTGGACGGCACGTCGCTTACCGTCAATGCGGTCAACGGCACGGACTTCGACGTCCTGCTGATCCGTCACACGCTTGAAGTTACGACCTGGGGTGATCGCAAGGCAGGCGACTTCGTCAATTTCGAAGTCGATACAATGGCCCGCTATGCCGCTAGGCTGGCAGAGTTCCCGACCGCGAAAGCAGAATAACGTCTCCGTTATAGTTGCATCGCTGCACCTCGCGGAAGCCGAGCTTGCGCGCAAGCCGCAGCGAGGGGCCATTCTCTGGGTCGATGATGCAGGTCATTGGCTTGGAGGGGAACCGTTCTTCCGCCCAGGCGATCAGCGCCGTGAGTGCTTCGCTGGCGTAGCCGTGCCCCTGCGCGAAGGGCATCAGTCCCCAACCGGTTTCCAAAGTGCCTTCCGTGGAGACGGGATGCATGTCCCGCTTCATGTCGAGGAAGCCGGCTTCCCCGATAATGCGCCCTGACTGCTTTTCTTCGATCGCCAGGAAGCCGAAGCCCATGTGATGCCACATGCCTGCGACGCGCAGCATGCGTGCCCAGGCTTGCTCGCGGGTTGAGGGCACACCCCCGATGAAGCGCACCACCTCTTCGTCGCTCCACATCGTCACGTAGTCTGAAAAATCGTCGACAGTGTGCGGGCGCAGCAGTAGCCGCGCTGTCTCGATGGTCGGAATGTTGGTCATTTCGAAGTGTTCTCTCGGATGGAAGTCATGCGCCGGGCTCGCCATCCCAGTAGTCTAACTTGTCACGCTCGCAGCCGATAAAGCGAAAGCGGTTCGCTTGTTCCCCGTCGCGATTGGTCTTGGCGAGAAACTTGCCGGAATCGGGGTATTCGACGATTTCGGTTTTCGCCTTGGTGGAGATGCCGAGATAGATCAGCGGAGTCGAACCCGTGTTCATGATCTGATGGGCGGTCTCTTGTCCTCCTGCTGGAGCGCCAAGGGCGTCGCCCTTCCGGATGGGGTAGCGGTCCGGGCCGAAGCGATATTCACCCGTGCCTTCAATAACGAAAAACAGCTCGTCCTCCACGTGATGGTTGTGGAATGGGCAACTGGATTTGCCGGGTGGAACTTCGTTGTAGCTTATGCCGAGACCGGCGAGGCCGAGGAGCGAGCCGAACGAGGCGTCCGCGCCTTCGTACAGGTCTCCTTGCTTCCAATGCTCAAGCTTCAAATCGGCGATGTTAATGACGGGCTTCGATACGCCGGACATTTTTCTCTCTCCTGTTTCGGGAGAGGAGGCACCATCCCGCGAGAAAATACAACCACAAAGCATCATGCTGGCGACATCCTTTCGCTGTCGCACTTGCTTTCATCGATAGTAGACGGTGATGCCGCCATCCGCGGCCTGGTCAGCGTTGACGATGTTTCCCAGCAGTACGCCTCTGGCGTTGCGTTGATGCACGAGAGGCTTGTTCACCGCAATGGCAGCGCGGATCATTTGGATATCGCTCACGCTGCGTGCGGTATGGGACTTCGGTTCTCTTATATTTCCCGAACCGCCATGATCGTACACCTGCCGAACGTCGAGATTTCCGCCGCTGAAGCTTCGGAGCGTTCGTTCGATTCCCCAGGGGGCGTTCGTGTCTAAGCTCTCCGCACGACTGGCATCTGCGAAGGCAAGGGTAGCGACTGCGGAGGCGATGGCGGCAACGCGATTCATGGGAATATCCTTTCATCTGCTCTAGCGATCGGCCGTTGGTGGTGGATCGCCAGCGTTACACAGCTCAAATAGGTGTCCGGATCATCCGCCTTCAACCAACAAGTATCTGGAATTTAGTCACAAATTGTTCATGACAATCGCCCTTCATTTGCCATCTTCGAGGCGCGGGGCCGTCGCCGGCACAAGGTGATGCGAGGATCGTCCACCATGTCCTTGCCGTGATTCCGGATTTGCATCCAAAACAAGTTCGGAATTTGCTTGCCATTCCGGTCGCGGCATGTTTTGACCGCGGCCTGCCGAATGGCGAAGTCCTCTAGCTGCGAAGGTGAAGCATGGCGCGAGAAACCGCTCCCCACATTTTGATCGTCGAAGCACGCTTCTACGACGACATGGCCGATGCCTTGCTTGAAGGCGCGACCTTCGCCTTGAAGGAGGCCGGCGCCACCTATGAGGTCGTCACCGTTCCCGGCGCTCTCGAAATTCCGGCGGCGATTGCCATGGCGCTCGACGGAGCAGATAATGATGGTACGCAGTATGACGGATATGTCGCCCTTGGCATGGTTATCCGCGGCGAGACCTACCATTTCGATATTGTGTCGAATGAATCCTCGCGCGCTCTGATGGATCTCGCTGTGAGCGAATCCCTTGCCATTGGCAACGGCATTCTGACTGTTGAGAATGACGATCAGGCATGGGCTCGCGCCCGCCGTTCGGACAAGGACAAGGGCGGATTTGCCGCCCGTGCAGCTCTCACAATGATCGAGTTGAAGAAGAAGTTGGGTGCATAACGAATGAACAACGAGAACTCGGAGCGTCCGGTCAAGACTGCAAATCAGCGAGGTGCTGCGCGCTTGGCTGCTGTTCAGGCGCTCTACCAGATGGATATTGGTGGCACCGGCGTGCTGGAGATCGTGGCCGAATACGAGGCGCATCGCCTCGGCCAGGAACTCGATGGCGAGACCTATCTCAAGGCCGACCCCTCCTGGTTCCGCTCCATCGTCTCCGGCGTCGTGCGAGAGCAGCGTCGCCTCGATCCGATGATTGCGTCCGCTCTACAGGACGACTGGGCATTGTCGCGCCTCGATAGCACCGTCCGCGCGATCCTGCGTGCCGGTGTCTTTGAAATCCTGGATCGCAAGGATGTTCCCGTCGCGGTCATCGTGACGGAATACGTCGAAATCGCTCAGGCCTTCTTCAGCGACGATGAGCCCAAGCTCGTCAACGCCGTGCTTGACCGCATCGCAAAGCAGGTCCGCGGCGAAGCCAAGAAGTAGCGTTCTGCCGGGCCGGCAGGCTCGACCTCCCCAAATTCTCCGTTCCCATTGTGCTGCAAGGGCTTTTGGCCCTTGCGGGCTTGACGCGCCGTTTTCCTCCACGCAATCTCCGGCCGACGTTGCAGCATTTCTGTGGGAGGAAATCGAGTCGGCGTGTTCGCAGCCGGAGAGGGAGTGAGCTCCGGCTCTTTTGGAGGAAAGAGCGAAATGAGCATTCTTTTATGGGTAATAGCGTGCGGTCTGCTCTCGGTGGTCTATGCCATCTGGGCAACCCGGTCGGTGCTTGCCGCCGATCAGGGCAACAAACGCATGCAGGAAATTGCAGGCTATATTCGTGAAGGTGCGCAGGCCTACCTGACGCGCCAATACAAGACAATCGCAATCGTCGGCATCGTTGTTTTCATTGCAGCCTGGCTGCTGCTCTCCGGCACGGCTGCAATCGGTTTCCTCATCGGCGCGGTTCTGTCCGGCGCCGCAGGCTTCATCGGCATGCACGTCTCGGTGCGCGCCAACGTTCGCACGGCTCAGGCCGCGTCCCAGAGCCTGTCTGCTGGACTTGAGATCGCATTCAAGTCGGGTGCCATCACCGGGCTTCTGGTAGCCGGCCTCGCCCTTCTGGGCGTGTCCATCTACTACTATGTTCTGACTGTCGTGCTTGGGCACGAAGGCAGCTCTCGCGAAGTCATCGATTCATTGGTCGCGCTTGGTTTCGGTGCGTCGCTGATTTCGATCTTTGCCCGTCTCGGCGGTGGTATCTTCACCAAGGGCGCAGACGTCGGCGGTGACCTTGTCGGCAAGGTGGAAGCAGGCATTCCCGAAGATGATCCGCGCAACCCCGCTACGATTGCCGATAACGTCGGTGACAACGTCGGCGATTGCGCCGGCATGGCGGCCGACCTTTTCGAAACCTATGCCGTATCCGTCGTCGCGACGATGGTTCTCGCTGCGATCTTTTTCGCCGGCGCGCCCCTTCTTCAATCGGCGATGCTGTATCCGCTCGCAATCTGCGGCGCGTGCATCATCACCTCGATCATCGGCACCTTCTTCGTCAAGCTCGGCAGCAATGGCTCGATCATGGGCGCTCTCTACAAGGGCCTCATCGTCACCGGCCTGCTGTCGATCATCGGTCTCGGTGCTGCAACGTCGCTGACGATCGGCTGGGGCCCTGTCGGCACCGTCGGCGGCGCAGAGATCACGGGGACCAATCTGTTCGCGTGCGGACTGGTTGGTCTTGTCGTCACGGCTTTGATCGTCGTCATCACCGAGTACTACACCGGCACCAACAAGCGTCCGGTCAATTCGATTGCTCAGGCATCGGTGACGGGCCACGGCACGAACGTCATCCAGGGCCTTGCGGTCTCGCTGGAATCGACGGCGCTGCCCGCGATCGTCATTGTGGGCGGTATTCTGGCGACCTATCAGCTCGGCGGTCTCTTCGGAACCGGCATCGCGGTAACCGCAATGCTCGGTCTCGCAGGCATGATCGTCGCCCTCGACGCCTTTGGACCGGTCACGGACAACGCCGGCGGTATCGCCGAGATGTCGCATCTGCCGCCTGAGGTGCGCAAGTCGACCGACGCGCTTGATGCGGTCGGCAACACGACGAAGGCAGTAACCAAGGGCTATGCGATCGGTTCCGCCGGTCTCGGCGCGCTGGTGCTGTTTGCCGCCTATTCGAATGACCTGCAGTACTTTGCAGCGCATGGCGACCAGTATCCGTACTTCGCCAATATCGGCACGATCTCGTTCGAGCTGTCGAATCCGTACGTCGTCGCCGGCCTGCTGTTCGGTGGATTGATCCCGTATCTCTTCGGCGGTATCGCGATGACCGCTGTAGGGCGCGCGGCCGGATCGATCGTCGAGGAAGTGCGCCGGCAGTTCCGCGAAAAGCCGGGCATCATGGCTGGGACGGAGCGTCCTGACTACGGCCGGGCCGTAGACCTGCTGACGAAGGCTGCCATCCGCGAGATGGTCATTCCATCGCTCCTGCCGGTGCTGGCGCCGATCGTCGTCTACTTCGGCGTTTTGATCATATCCGGCTCGAAAGCCTCTGCCTTTGCGGCATTGGGCGCATCGCTGCTCGGCGTAATCATCAACGGCCTGTTCGTTGCGATCTCGATGACCTCGGGCGGTGGTGCGTGGGATAACGCCAAGAAATCCTTTGAGGACGGCTTCGTCGACAAGGACGGTGTTCGCCACATGAAGGGATCCGACGCTCACAAGGCCTCGGTCACCGGCGACACGGTCGGCGACCCCTACAAGGATACAGCCGGTCCGGCCGTCAACCCGGCGATCAAGATCACCAATATCGTGGCACTTCTGCTTCTTGCGGTTCTGGCCTGAGGCTAACCACGAACACTAAAAAACCCGCCGGAGCGATCCGGCGGGTTTTTCTTTGAGAGTTCTGACGCCGCTAGCGCAAGCTGGCCGGGTTCTGCGGCGAGGCCGGCTGCGAGGTGCCGCCACCGAAGAGGCCCTTGGCAGCGTTCGCGGCACTGCCGCCCGACAGGAGTTGCTGCAGGAAGGTGAAGTCCTTGCCGCCCGTCGGGGTAACGCGGTTAATCGTATCGAATACCTTGCCATCCTTGAGCGTGTAGTTCGCGCGGCGTGTAACGATGCCGTCCTTGTCGAAATAGATCGCCAGAACGCTCTGGTCGACGACTTTCAGCTTCTGGAAGGCCATGGATCGTTCGCGACGCTGCGAAATGTAGTAGAAGACCTCGGTGTCGAACGTCGCCGTTGTGGACGGTGTGCCGAGGGATAGGAGAACCTGCTCGCGGCTCGATCCTTCCGGTACGAGATTGAGGGACTGCTCGTCGGCAACATATCCACCGTTCAGGACGGTCTGCGTCTGGCAGCCTGAGAGTCCGGCGGAGGCGATCATGATGGCAATGGCGGCATTGCTGAGGAATTTTTTGTCAGACTTGAAATACCGTTTCGTCAACGACATCTACTCCCTAAAATTATGAATGGCAGCCACCGGCCTCAGATCGCTGATGCAAAACCATTGTGGCCATTCCGGGGTGAGATGTCCCGTTGGCTCATGCGGACAGATGGGGTGCTGTCCCGAAAGTGGCCACCTTCGGCATTGCAATTCGCGCCTGCTTCGGTAAACCAGCTTTCGAAATCATGCAACAAGGCCGGACGCCGCTTGGCGCCCAGAATGAGGCCTTTCCGGAAAAAACGATGATCTTCGGGCTCTTTGGCAAGAAAAACAACAACCAGGTAATCGTAGATCGGCAATATCAGGCACTGACGTCGGCCGCACGGATGCCGGAATTCTATGAGCGCTTGAATGTCCCGGATACGGTGATGGGGCGTTTCGAGATGCTTTCGGCGGTGATGATCCTCTTCTTCCGGCGCACACGAACCTCCGGGACGAGCGGCCAGGAGATCGCGCAGGAAATCGTCGACGCCTTCTTCCAGGATATCGACTACTCCATCCGTGAATTGGGGATCGGTGACAACACGGTTCCCAAACGCATGAAGAAGCTGGCCGGCATGTTCTATGGCCGCCTGGAGGCCTACGCCAAGGCGATGGACACCAGGGATGCCGAAGGACTCGCTGCTGCGCTCGTGCGAAACATTCATCCGAAGGCGAATGAGCCGGTGGATATGCGCGGTCTCGCGGACTGGATGTTTGTTGCCGAAGACCATCTTTTGTCTCAGTCGGAGGACGTCATAGCGACAGGCTCGGCGACACTTCCGAAGGTAGCATGAGGAAGAGACGATGAAAAACAAAAGAGACGACGTTCCGTTCTCCTACCTCGTAAATGTAGGTCATATATCGGCCAATCCTGTCGAGGTGCATCTGGAGGCCGACAAGCGCGAATTGGCAGCCCTTGCGGACAGTTGGAGTGTCCTATCGGTGGACAGCTTTGGTGCTGACCTCCAGATCGGTCGGTGGAAGCGGGATGGTGTGCGCATCAAGGGCAGGGTGCGTGCCAACATCGTCCAGTCCTGCGTCGTGACCCTCGATCCGGTCCCATCGGAGATCGACGAGAGCTTCGAGCAGATCTTCGTGCCGGAGAATTCCAAGCTTGCGCGCCGGCCCGCCAATGATGCCGGCGAAATGGTGCTGGACCCCGATGGCCCGGACCTTCCCGAAAGCTTCACCGGCGATACGATTGACGCAGGTGAGGTGGTTACGGAATTCGCAGCTCTTGCGATCGATCCCTATCCGCGCAAGCCCGGTGTGGAGTTCTCCGGTCACATAGAAGACACTGGAGAGAACGATAAAAAGCCGTCTGCCTTCGCCGTGCTGAAGGATTGGAAAAAGGACTGAACCCCGTTGGGGATTTGACACAATTCAGTTGTAAGCGACGGGAAAACCGGTATTTTGGCCGAAATTTCGCCCGCCGGAGGCGAAAAACAAGGATCAGGGACGCGTGATCAGAATTTCTATCGACCTCATGGGTGGCGACTTTGGTCCCCAGGTTGTCATCCCCGGCGCCGCCAAGGCACTGGAAAGACATCCCGATATTTTCTTCGTGATGTATGGATTGAAGGAACAGTGCGAGCCGGTTCTCGACAGGTTTCCGAAGCTCAAGGAAAAGACCGTTTTCCACGACTGCGAGCTGGCCGTCCGCATGGACGAGAAGCCGAGCCAGGCGCTCCGTCGCGGTCGCTATATCTCCACCATGTGGCGGACGATCGAAGCGGTGAAGACGAAGGAAGCCGACGTCGCGGTGTCGGCCGGCAATACCGGCGCGCTCATGGCGATGGCCAAGTTCTGTCTGCGTACGATGGCCAATATCGAGCGGCCGGCGATCGCTGCCATCTGGCCCACCTTGAAGGGCGAGAGCATCGTTCTCGACGTGGGCGCGACGATCGGCGCGGATTCGCAGCAGTTGATGGATTTCGCGCTCATGGGCGGGGCAATGGCCCGTGCGCTGTTCGAGATCGAGCGTCCGTCGATTGGCCTGCTGAATGTCGGGGTCGAAGAGATCAAGGGCCAGGAAGAGGTGAAGGAAGCGGGGCGCCTGCTCCGTGAGGCCAACATCGACTCGCTCGAGTACTATGGCTTCGTCGAAGGCAACGACCTGGGGAAGGGTACCGTCGACGTCGTCGTGACCGAAGGCTTCTCTGGCAATATTGCTTTGAAGGCGGCCGAAGGTACAGCGCGGCAGATCGGTGAGTATCTGCGCGCTGCAATGTCGCGCACGCTGCTTGCCAAGATCGGCTACTTCTTCGCCAAGGGCGCCTTCGACATGCTGCGCGAAAAGATGGATCCGAGCCGTGTGAACGGCGGCGTCTTCCTCGGCCTCAACGGCGTCGTCATCAAGAGCCATGGCGGCGCCAATGCCGAAGGCATCGCTGCCGCCATCGAGGTCGGCTACGACATGGCCAAGAATGGCCTCAATCAGAAAATAGAAAACGATCTTCAAAAGTATCATGCCAAGCGGCTCCCCCCGATCGGGCCGGAAGCCGCATGAGCGACGGGGTTTAAGCAATATGATCCGTTCAGTTGTTCGCGGGTTCGGAGCCGCACTTCCGAAACGCGTTATGACCAATCGCGACATGGAAGATGTCGTGGACACATCGGACGAATGGATTGTCCAGCGTACGGGCATTCGCCAACGCTACATCGCGGGCGAGGGCGAGACGACATCGTCACTCGGCGAAGCTGCGGCGCGTGCTGCGCTCGACAAGGCAAGCCTGACGCCAGCTGATATCGATCTTATCATCTGTGCCACCTCGACGCCCGACAACACATTCCCGGCGACTGCCGTCAATATCCAGAACCGCCTGGGCATGCACCATGGCTTTGCGTTCGACGTACAGGCCGTCTGCACAGGCTTCGTCTATGCTGTGACAACGGCCGACGCCTTTATCAGGGGCGGTCTCGCCAGGCGCGTGCTGGTAATCGGCGCCGAGACCTTCTCGCGCATTCTCGACTGGAACGATCGCACGACCTGTGTCCTCTTTGGCGATGGCGCCGGGGCGATCGTGCTGGAGGCTGCCGAGGGCAAGGGCACGACCGCTGATCGTGGCGTGCTGACGGCGCACCTGCGTTCCGATGGCTCCCACAAGGAGAAGCTCTATGTGGATGGCGGTCCCTCGACGACTGGCACGGTTGGGAAGCTGCGCATGGAGGGCCGCGAAGTCTTCAAATATGCAGTCGGCATGATCACTGACGTCATTCAGGCCGCCTTCGACGCCACGGGAACGACCGCCGACGATCTCGACTGGCTCGTGCCACACCAGGCCAATCGCCGTATCATCGACGGTTCCGCCAAGAAGTTGCATATTGCACCTGAGAAAGTAGTCATTACGGTTGATCTCCACGGCAACACGTCTGCCGCGTCGATTCCGCTCGCGCTGGCCACGGCCGCTGGCGACGGCCGGATCAAGGAAGGCGATCTGGTGATGTTGGAAGCGATGGGCGGCGGCTTCACCTGGGGCGCAGCACTCCTGCGCTGGTAACCCGAAAATCCAAAAAACTACCGACGAACAAGAGCTTGACCGTGAGGCGCAAGACAAATACTCTTTGTCCGCTTTCATAATATAATTGGCAAATGGGCGGGGAAACCATGACCGGAAAGACAGTGACGCGAGCAGACCTGGCGGAATCAGTTTTTCGTAAGGTCGGTCTTTCAAGAACCGAATCTGCTGAGCTCGTGGAAACTGTCATTGACGAGATTTGTAACGCGATTGTTCGCGGCGAAACCGTCAAGCTCTCGTCTTTTGCGACGTTCCAGGTGCGCGACAAGAATGAGCGCATCGGCCGCAATCCGAAGACTGGCGAGGAAGTACCGATTTCTCCCCGACGCGTCATGACCTTCAAGGCCTCCAATGTCTTGAAGACGCGGATCCTCAAGGCGCATACTCTGCGCAAGACCAAGCAGAAGGCCGCAAATCCGGCTTCCTGATTGGGCTGAGGAGAGGGAGGTCCCTCTCGCTCGACGACAACAACCTGCAATCTTCCCTGAACGATCTGTGCGGTATTCAAGAGGTGACTTGAATTCGCGGCGTCAAACCGTTGAAATATGATGAGTCGCGGCTCGGTTCTGACGTTCGTGAGACACAGCTGCGCCTTGTCAGCCGAACAGACGCGCGGCGCACCCCGAGACCGCGTAGGGAGTAAGGATGTTGGATAAGAGCCCCGATGCGTTCCGCACCATCAGCGAGGTGGCGGACGACCTAGACCTTCCACAGCATGTCCTGCGCTTCTGGGAGACTCGGTTTCCTCAGATCAAACCGATGAAACGCGGCGGCGGCCGCCGCTACTACAGGCCCGAGGATATTGATCTTCTGAAGGGCATTCGCCACCTGCTCTATGATCACGGCTACACCATCAAGGGCGTGCAGAAACTTCTGAAGACCAACGGCAACAAGTTTGTCATCTCCATCGGGCATGGCGATCTCGCCAGCGTCCAGGCGCTGACGGGCGGCCCGCCGGAGGGCGGTGATGCGGCCGAGCCACGGGTCGGAATGTCCGAGGAGGATCAGGTGGTTGGCCGCGCGAAGCCGCCGATCACACGCCGCTTCTTCAATTTCGGCGGTGGCGATGAAGAATCCCCGGAAATCTCGATCGGCAAGTCGAGCGTCGGCAAGGAGGATCGAGCGCTGCTTCAGGAAGCACTCTACGATCTCCTCGAATGCAAGCGCCTGTTGGATCAAGTTCGCTGATCCAATACCGGAGCGCCTCGATGGCTTAGTTAGTGAAGCATCGCCCGCGCGTTCGGACGGCCTCTGCCAAACGCATCGTAGTTGGCGGCGAGCGTAATTCCAGTCAGTACCAAGGAAGCCTTCGTGACCGCGTCTCATTCCGTTCCCGGCAAATTCTATGACGCCTTCCTGTTCGATATGGATGGCACGCTCTTGAACTCGATCGCGGTGGTCGAACGCGTCTGGACGGAATGGGCTATGCGGCATGGCCTCGAGCCAGAGGTTTTCCTCAAGACGATCCATGGCATTCGCGCCTCCGACGTCATTCGCCAGCTGGCGTTGCCAGGCGTCGATCCGGAGTATGAGGCAAAGCAGCTACTGAAGGAGGAGATGGAGGACGTTGGAGGTATCGTCTCGATCCCCGGCGCGATCGATTTCCTGAACAGCATTCCACCGGCAAAGTGGGCGATCGTAACCTCGGCACCGATCGAACTCGCCCGGCGGCGCATGGCCGCCGCAGGCATTCCGACGCCCGTGGCGATGGTGAGCGGTGAAGAAGTGGTAGCCGGGAAACCGAGCCCGGAGTGCTACCTGCTGGGGGCCAAGCGCCTCGGAGTCGATCCGACGAAATGCCTGGTGTTCGAAGATGCCGTTGCCGGAATTCTCGCAGGCGAAGCGGCGGGCGCGGATGTGACAGTCATCACAGAGACGCATACGACGCCGTTCGCAACGCCGCACTTTTCGATCTCCAACTATCGGGAGTGGCGTGTCGACACCGGCCCAGACGGGCGCGTTGCGCTGGTCAGATAGCGCTCTAGGTGTGTGGTCCCGGAATGAGATGGTGCGGATTGATTTTGAAGATTGACGGGTCCCTTGTCCAGGCGTTGCAGATTGCTTGATAGGGCGTTCGCCATCGGAGCGCCTTGAGGTGTTTGGCGAAGTTGTAAGCAGTGACGAAGGCCAAGACATGGGCCTTGAGACTTTCCAGGTCGTCATAATGGTAGACCTTGACGGTGGCGTCCTTGATGGTTCGATTCATCCGCTCGGCCTGGCCGTTCGTCCAAGGATGGTAGGGCTTGGTCAGCCGATGCTCGATGCTGTTAGCGATGCAGACGCGGTCGAAGATATGCGGGCCTAGGAAGCGGCGGCTGGGGCCGGTGCGGTTTTTGGGCAGGTCGGCGAAGGCCATACCATTGTCGGTAAGCACGGTGTGGATCTTGTAGGGGAAAACCTCGACCACGTTCCGAAGGAAGGCTGCGCCTTCCATCTTTCCAGCGCAGTCGTGGAACTCGACATGGGTGAACTTCGAAACCCGGTCGATGGCGAGGAACATGACCAGCTTTCCATCGGCATGCCGCAACTCGCAACTGTCGATGTGGACGTAACCCATCTCGTAGTTCTTGAACCGCTTGCGCCGCTCCTTGGTTTCCTCGACCGGTAGTCGGGATATGCCATGGCGTTGCAGGCAGCGGTGCAGCGCGCTGCGACTAAGGTTGGGAATGGTATCGCGTAGGCAGCCCAGCACGTCATCCAGTGGCAGCAGCGTCTTCTGCCGGAAAGCCACCACGATGGCCTCCTCAGCCGGCGTCAGCACCGTGCTCTTGGGAGACTTAGGCCCCATCGGTGCATCGGCCGTCGTGGTCCGCTCGCGCCATTTGGCCACCGTCTTCGAGTTCAGGCCGTAGCGGGCGGCAAGGGACCGGGTACTTTCTTGCGACGCTTGGAGTTCGGCTCGAAGACGCGGCGTCGTGCGGGCGCTGCCGTGAAGAATACTTCCCATAATGCATCCTCTTCCTGACGACTCAGGTTCAATGATGCACCATCACACTCAGGGACTACACACCTAGAGGCTTCGGGGCTAAATTGAAGCGTTCTGCCGGAACCACACCTCAGTCGCGCACGACCGTCCAGTTGTCGTCGGGGTTGAACTCCTTGATCGCCGCGGCGCGCTGCTCGGTCTCGGGCCCCAGATCTCGCTGGTAGACGATGTTGGAACCATTGACGACGAAGGTCTGAGCCCCGGTCACGTGATACTTGACCGGCCAGGCGATCAACGCAAAACCGCCCGTCATGTTGCCATTGACGATATAGCTCTGCTTTCCACCGATCACGTTGGGGCCCTGGGCCGTCAGGATGCGATAGCGGTAGCCATAGTAGCCTTCGCCGCGCTTCGCCTTACTGAAGGCGGCCGTTTCGATCAGGGGCCCCGCCGGGCTTTCTTCATCAAAGGCACCGGGCTCCCAGTAGAGGCCGTCGCGTTGTCCCGGGGTGCTGATCAGCTTCTGCGCAAATTCGAAAAGTCCGTCCTCGTCCTCGTCGATTTGCGCGTACGCGTATTGGGCGTTCACATAGTCATGCATCGTCTGGATTGTCGCCAGTTCGCTCTGACCGACACGGCGGTTGACGATCTCCTGCAAACCGACCTCGGTATCGAATGCCCATTTGCCGTCCTTGTTCTTCGACAGAGGAAAGGGCAGCGGCCACATGACGTCGCCAATCAGAACCACCTTGCGATCATGGAGGTCCTGCAATTGCAGTTGGCGCAAAGCGCCCTCGCGGATCGTTTCATAGCTTAGCATCGCCTCCTTGCTGGATCGCAGTTTGGCCGCGTCCAGACCGAGAAGGCTCGCGAGGCCATCGATATCATTGGCGCTCAACACCGTCTTGAACCGCTCAAGCGCCGCCGATGGGTCATCGAATGACGGCGGCGTACCGGCCACGAATTCCTGAAGATTCGTCTGAATCTGCGACATCGACGGGGCCGCCCACGCCAGGGAGAGAGCCGTTCCGAGCAACAGCGGAATCAACGTAAACTGTGGTCTCATGGTTTATCTCCGGAAATCTGAATAGCTGGACACCCTATCGCCGACCGCCACCTCCACGCCCCCCGCCGCCACGGCCGCCGCCGCCGTGTGGTATCGGGCGCGAGCGTTGAGCGGAGGGACGTGGACCACCCCGTTGCCCGCCTCCCATGCTCTGTCCGCCTCGCTGGGAAGCCACCGCTTCACGCCGGCCGGACTGCACGTTGCCGAGGGCGCTCGGTTGGCGCGAACGGTTGTCGGGCCGCGCCGCCATCTTCGGTGCGCTTGGCTTCTTGACTGCCGGCTTTGATGGACGGTTGGCAGCATTGCCCGGTCGATTGGCGGCATTTCCTGGACGCGCATCCACGCGATTGCCCAGATCGCCCGGACGGGCATCCGGACGCGCCCCACCCGGCCGGTTGGCGACAGCATCGCCTGCCCTCGGATTTGCCCTCAGGCCCTCCGCAGTGCTCTTTCGAATATCGTCAGCACGTGTGCTGACATTTCTGGCTCCTTGTCCGCGGTTCGCCTGCCGGTCGCTGACCTTGTTCTTGAGCTGGTTGCGGTTGTCGGACTGCAGGCTGGATTTGATCGCCGAACGATCGATGTTGGCGAGCTGATCCCTGTCGATATTCAGCTTGCTGCGATCGACCTTGGTCCAGTCGACGTCGTTCCATTTGACCTTGCCGTTGAAATTTCGGTCGTTAAAGCAGTTGTTGCAGTCGATATCGACATCGCCGCCCCAATTGCCGCCCCAAACGCCCCAATCGTCCCAATTGACGATGGCAGCCCAGGCGACGCCCGTCACCGCGGCGGCAAAGAACCCGGCACCCGGATAATAGTAGCTGTCGTAAGAATTGGGATAGTAGGAGATCGGAGCGGCCGTATAGCCTGGCTCATAGAGCATTTCGGGTGGATATTGAGGGATATAGACCTTCTCGGGATTGGTCGGTCGTATGACGACGTTCTCGTTCTCAGTCACGACCGTGATCTTGTCGTCGGTCTTGATGACGTTCTTCGCCACCGCTTCGTCGCGAAGCTGCTGAATGGCGATCAGTACATCCTTTTGCTGGTTTGTAAGCGCGTCACCCAGCGATTGAGTCCAATCGAGGTCGTCGCTCATCATCTTGACGATATCTGGATAGTTGAGGAGCGAGATGACACTTCCATCCCAATCATCCTTCGGCTTGAGATCGGCGTCTTTCTTCTTGGCCTCCAGGAAACGCTGAGCCTCGATGACCTGCACCGGAAACAGTGAAGCCGCCGAGATCGCCGCCACGAGCTCGTCCGGATAGAGGGCGATGCGTGCCACAAGCACTTCAAGCTCATTCTCGGAAAGCAGAGCGGCCTCCGGCGCCGTCGTCTCTGTCGAGGCGGGTTTCTGTGTGGGGGTCGCGGTCTGTGAATATGCTGGCGGGCCGGGATGCATCGAAATGATTGCCAGCGCAGAAAGCCCCGCAAGCAATCTCAAATATCTTGCTTTCACCACGCAACGACCTCCTCTGAATCAAAACAAATTTTGTGTAAGTGCCTCACGGAGATTTTGGTCTGGTGTCCGAAGGCCGCCTAAGCATCACGATTTTCGATTGTGCGAGCGCCTCACCCATTTCCTTCAAAAGGGCTTCAACCAGTGCGGCATATTCTTGCCGCCGCGCTTCGCGCACGCTTTCGGGAAGGCGCTCGATATGCGCCAAGGTTTCCACCGCGATTGCCAGATCCTCGCACATGCTGTGAAACGCGTCGCTCCCGTAAAAGAGCCGCTGCACCAGCTGCGCCTGGCCAGGAAAGTGCGCCTCGGCCCTTTCGAGAACCGACAAAGGTGTAGAATTGCTATCTCCCGAAACCATCCCCGCCCCGCTGTCAAATGCGTTAAGCAGAGTTGCATCATATAGCGTCAGCCCGGAATGGCGGCGTAACTTACGCGATCCTACGTTCGGCGGAGTTTTCCCTTTGCGCCGGTCGCTCCTGCCATCCTCCATCGATCTGCTACGGCGACCATCCAAGATCATCTTCAGCGGCTGCACCTTTCGTCAGACCAATAGAGGATACGTGATGCTACGGGTCTTTGCGCCAAAGTGGGTCTAGTATCCGCAGGTCGACAGCAAGCGAACGGGCGGCCAGACCAAGCCGAAGAGGCGGCCAGACCAAACCGAAAAGGAGGAACGGTGTTTCTCGACTATTTTGCACTGGGAGTGTTGCTCTTCGTCGTAGTCACTCTGTTCTATGCAGTGATCGCGATCCACGACATCCCACACCTGATCGCCAAGGCCAGGAACCATCCGCACCAGGACGCCATCCACGTTGCCGGATGGGTGAGCCTGTTCACGCTGCACGTCATCTGGCCCTTCCTTTTCATCTGGGCCACCCTTTACCGCGAGGATCGCGGTTGGGGCATCCGGACGGATGGCAAGCTATCCCCAGAAGCCGAAGCCAACGCTGAAATTGCCCGTCTCCACGCACGGATCGCGGAACTCGAGGCTCCAATGGCAGAGAGGGAGAAGGTCTGATGGAATTACTCCTGATGCTGACCTACGCGGCTTTTTGCTTCGCGATCTTCAAGTTGTTCAGAATTCCAGTGAACCAGTGGTCGCTTGCGACGGCTGTCCTAGGCGGCATATTCATCATTGCCGGGCTGGTGCTGCTCATGAGCTACAACCATCCCTATTCCAGCGATGGGCGCATTTATTTTACCTCGGCTCCGGTCATCCCGGTCGTGGGCGGCCAGGTCGTAGAGGTGCCGGTCACGCCAAACGCTCCGTTGAAGAAGGGCGATGTTCTCTTCAGGATCGATCCTCGGCCCTATCAATATGCCGTCGATCAGAAAACGGCGTCGCTTGCCGAAGCCAAGCAGACCGTCCTGCAGTTGAAGGCTGCTCTCGATGCCGCCAATTCGGCCGTAACAGGTGCGGAAGCATCTAGGGACCGCTCGCTGCAGGCCTTCGAAAAGTTTCAGGCATCGAATGAAAACGCAAAATCCAGCGGCAGAGGTGCCGTCTACTCCGAACTCGAAGTCGAGAACCGGCGCGGCATCTACCTGACGGCCGAGGCCGCCGTCGATACAGCCCGTGCTCAGGCGGCGCAAGCAAGGCTCGCCTACGAGTCCGAGATCAACGGAACGAATCCCACGGTCGCGCGGCTGGAGGCAGAGTTGGCGAACGCGCAATACGAGCTTGACCAGACGACCGTGCGCGCACCGAGCGACGGATACGTGACGCAGGTTTTCCTACGTCCCGGCATGATGGCGAATCCCCTGCCCTTGCGGCCGGTGATGGTCTTCATCAACAGCGAGGACCGGTACCTCGCTGCCGCCTTCATTCAGAATTCGCTCCAGCGCGTGCGGGTTGGCGACGAGGCCGAGGTGGCGTTCAAGGCCGTCCCCGGCAAGATCTTCAAGGCGCGCGTCCGGGAAGTCATCGATGTGATGGCGCAAGGCCAGTTGCAGCCAGGCGGCGCGCTGATCGACCCGCAATCGCCCGAACGGCTGTCGCCGGGGCAGACACTGGCGGGTATCGAAATACTGGAGAGCACCGACGGGTATCAACTGCCCGGCGGTGTGGTCGCCGAGGTCGCGGTCTACACACATTACTGGCACCACGTCGCTCTCCTCCGAAAGGTCCTGCTACGCATGAGCAGCTGGATGAACTACGTCTTCCTCGAACACTGAACGCATCAACAATTTCCGGTCGTTGCCTGGATGCGGCGGCCGGACAAGCTTGGAGATCAACCACGAGAGAGCAGAGGGAGCCCGAGTTGATAGGCAACCTACTAATGTTGCGGGGCCTGGCCGGTTTCAAGAAAGACTGGCTTCGTAGCGATATCCCTGCCGGGTTGTCGATCGCCGCGGTGGGTTTGCCGAGCGCCATTGCCTATCCGGCGATTGCTGGCCTGCCTCCAGAGACCGGCATCTACGCCAGCATCGTTGGGCCGATCGCCTACGCACTTTTCGGCCCTTCCCGGCTCTTGGTCGTCGGCCCCGATGCCGCAACGATGACGGTGCTTGCGGCTGCGATGACCGTTATCATCGCGGCCGATCCGGCTGCTGCCAACATTGACCGGGTTGCCATCGCATCGGCGCTCGCCCTTGGCGTCGGCGTCTTTTGCATCGCCGCAAAACTGCTGCGCCTCGGCGTCCTCGCGAGCTTCCTGTCGCGCCCGATCCTGGTGGGCTTCTTTGCCGGCGTGTCGCTTTCCATCCTCGTCGGGCAGATCAGCCGCTTCACTGGTGTAAAGATTGAGTCGGATGGTCTCCTTGCGCCGGTCGCCGAAATTCTTGGCAAGGCCGCCTTGATCCACTGGCCGTCGCTTCTCTTCGGTCTCTCCATGTTTGCGCTGCTTTGGATCGTCAAGGCGTTCCACCTCAAGGTTCCGGGTCCTGTGCTCGTGGTTGTTATTTCCGTCATTCTCTCGGCGCTTTTCGACTTCCAGGGACGTGGCATGGCTGTCGTGGGCAATATCCCAAGCGGCTTCCCGAGCTTTTCCCTGCCGGCAATCCATCAGATGCCGCTCGATAAGCTTGTGCTTGGTTCGGCCGCGATCTTTCTGGTGAGCTTCGGCGCCGGCATCGTGACCGCGCGAAGCTTCGGATCGCGCACTGGTGAAAACGTCAATGCGAACCAGGAACTGATCGGTCTCGGCGCGGCCAACATCGCGCCCGGCCTGTTCGGTTCCTTTCCCATCAGCATGTCGGACTCGAGAACCGCGATAAACCTCTCCACGGGCGGCGTCTCCCAGCTGGCGGGACTGGTCTCAGCTGCCACGCTGATCGCCGCTCTTGTATTCCTCCACAGCGCTCTGCGGATCCTGCCGATCCCCGCGCTCGCAGCCATCCTTGCAAGCGCCGCCATCAGCCTCATCGATATTCAGGAACTCAAGAAGATCTGGCACATCAGCCGCATGGAATTCGTCTTTGCGCTGATCGCCATGTGGGGCGCAATCAGCTTCGGCGTCCTCAACGGCGTGGTCGTTGCCGTTGCCGCAACCTTCGTCTACCTCCTGCGCAAGACGATGTTTCCGCGTGACAGCCTTCTTGGTCACATTGCCGGACGGCACGGCTTCTTCGAGCTCGCCCGCTTCCCGGAAGCGCGCCCCGTCGAAGGCGCTGCCGTCTTCGCCATCCAGGGCAACATCCTGTTCTACAACGCAGACTATGTCCGCATGCGACTGACGGAGGTTGCCAGAGAGCTTGCTCCCGGAACCAAGTGCTTCGTTCTCGACGCCGGTGCCATCACGCACGTTGATAGCACAGGTGCGCTCGCACTCGACGCTGTGGCCGATGACTTGGCCAAGCGGGACATCGTCTTTGCCATTGCTGACGTCAGCGAGGAGAGTCGCGGCATCCTGGAGCGTGCCGGGTTCATCAAGAAGATCGGCGCCCACAATCTTTTCAATGGTCGGGAAGAGGCCCTGCGCGCGCTCATGGGCAATGTCGCAGGGAATGCGCGTTAAACAATGGAGGGAACGATGGACGAAGCATACGATCCGAAGCAAGAGGTTCCAGCGGAACGCAAGGGCAAGCATAAGAAAGCCAAGTCCTGGGACTACGACAAGGAAATCAAGCGACTTCAGATCGAACTGGCGAATCTGCAGGCATGGGTAAAGAAGTCGGGCGCCCGGATTGTCATCATCTTCGAAGGCCGTGACGCCGCCGGCAAGGGAGGGATGATTAAGCGGATAACGGAAAAGGTCAGCCCGCGTGTATTCCGCGTCGTCGCCTTACCCGCTCCCACCGATCGCGAGAAAACCCAGATCTATATGCAGCGCTATATTGCGCATTTGCCGGCAGCCGGCGAGGTCGTGATCTTCGACCGCAGTTGGTACAACCGCGCCGGCGTTGACCGCGTCATGGGCTTCGCCAGCGAGAAGAAGGCTCAGCGCTTCCTGGAACTTGCGCCCCGCTTCGAGGCGGCCATCGTCGAAAGCGGCGTTATTCTGCTGAAGTATTTCCTGACCGTCAGCGAGGAAGAACAGGAACGCCGCTTCAAGCGCCGCATCGACGATCCGGTTCGGCAGTGGAAACTCAGCCCCATGGACGTCGAGTCCTACCAGCGCTGGTGGGACTACACGCGAGCCTATGACGAGATGCTGCGGATGACGGACAGCAACCACGCGCCGTGGTGGCTCGTGCCTTCCGACGACAAGGAGCGCGCCCGGATAAACTGCATCTCCCATATCCTGCAGTCGATCCCCTACGAGCGGGTAAAGTTCGACGCGCCGGATCTTGGCAAACGGCAGAAGCGTCCATCGAACTATGTCGAGGATCAGAGCGTCAGGCATGTTGTGCCGGAGACGACTCGATGACGCCTGATCCGTTCAGGCATGCACTGTGGAAAACCGTGGAATAGGCTACGCAATGCAGCAACAGAAGAGCGGGACCGCGGCAGAAGCCGGTCCCGCGCCGATTTCGGTAGAGGCACGGGTCAGCGACTTGGTGCGGATCGGCATCATCGGGCTATTCGCCTATTGGAGCCTGCAGCTGATTGCGCCATTCGCGCTGATCGTCATCTGGTCCGCGATCCTCGCGGTAGCGCTCTTTCCGATGTTCACCGGTCTGTCCAGACTTCTAGGAGATCGGCCCAAGCTTTCGGCCACCATTATTGTCATAGCGTGCCTTGTGCTCATAATCGCGCCATTGGCGCTTGTCGCGGTCAATTTCGCCGATGCAATCCTGGCTCTCGTGGCGCAATTGAAGTCCGACAATTTCACCTTGCCCGCGGCGCCTGAGGCTTTACGTGGTTGGCCAGTGGTGGGCGAGCGCCTTTACGCCGGCTGGAACCAGGTCGCCGGCAATCTCGCGGCAGCAATCATGAAATTCCAGGCGCCTCTCCGCGAGGTCATGGGAGTCATCATCGCCAAATTTGCAGCAATCGGCGGTGGGGTGCTGAGCTTCGTCGCGTCGGTCATTCTCTCCGGCATCTTCCTCACCATGTCCCCCCGCCTTGCAGCAACGATTCAGGTATTGGCGGGCCGCATCGGCGGAGAGAGGGGGGTTGGCTTTGCGCGGCTGGCGGGATCAACGGTTCGCAACGTCTCGCGCGGCGTCATCGGCGTAGCCTTGCTTCAGACGCTCCTATGCGGCCTGTGCTTTGCCTTCTTCGATATTCCGGCGCGCGGAGCCCTGACTTTTGCCGTGTTCATGCTTTGCCTGATGCAGCTTGGCCCTGGCCTCGTTCTTATCCCGGCCATCATCTGGGCATGGTTCTCCTGGCCTGCATCGATGGCCTTTGCCTTCACTGTCGTGGCGATCCCGATCACGGTCGTGGACAACGTGCTGAAGCCGATCTTGATGTCCCGAGGGCTTTCAACTCCGATGCCGGTAATCCTCATCGGCGTCATCGGCGGAACTCTCTCGCATGGCCTGCTCGGCCTGTTTCTGGGGCCAATCGTGCTCAGTGTCTTTTACGAACTGCTGCGCGCCTGGGCTTGGCCATCAGAGACATTGCCCGGGGCTACGGCTGCCCCGGCGATGGCAGAGAACACCGGCACGGATTGAATTTTATCCAACGCTGCACCTATCGATCGGTTTGATGGACTGTTCTAGGCCAAAACCAGTGACCCAAATCGGACTGCACCGCGCTCAACCGGCGGGTAACCATTTGAAGGTGTATCGTATGTAGCGGTTGCAGCCACCGGCAGTTCTGAGCTAATACTATATTCAGCTAAAATATTTGCGTGATCTCGTTAGGGCGTCATCATGAGCAGCGCAATAGCCAAGCCCTCGAAGCCGACGGCCGAGGAAATCTACGACCAACTTGAACGGATACTGGCGAGCGAAGAATTCCATTCGCCGGAGCGGGGCCGCAAGTTTCTGCAATTCATCATAAGCGAAGCCTTGGCAGGCCGATCGGAATTCCTGAAGGCCTTCACAATCGCCAATGAGGTCTTTGGTCGCCAGGTCAATTTCGACGCCCAGAACGATCCTGTCGTCAGGATCGAAGCAGGCCGAGTCCGCCGAGCACTTGAACGCTACTACCTCATCGCCGGCCAAGCGGACGAGGTAACGATTACGATCCCCAAGGGTGGGTACAGGCCGTGCTTCGAATATGCTCACAACGTTCCGACACCGTCGCTCGCGGCGCCGCAGTTTGATCTCGCGCCAGCGATCGAGCGTCACCGTGACACCGGGCCGCTTCACAGCCTCGGCCAATCTTTCGGCCGCCCTCAATTATCGACCACGCTGACGCTCGGCACCGCCCTTTTGCTCGCGGCAGCTTCGCTTTATATCGTCCTTCCACAGGCATTGTCGGGGTGGCACCAAAATCCCTCAGGCGCCTCGCCGACAGAAGCGGCCGAACCCAGAGTCATTGTCGAGTCCTTTGAGGATGAGGGTTCCGCAAATGCTGCTTCCGACATCGCGCGTGGCCTGAGGGACGAGATTATCGGCAAGCTAGCAAAGTTCGATGACATCGTCGTTGTCGCGGATGCGTCGAAGGCCGAACAACCGAGCCCGAATGCTTATGGTTTGCAAGGCAATGTCCAACTCGACGGGCCAAGATTGCGGCTTGTCGCCCGGCTCGTGCGCCAATCCGACGGTGCAGTGATTTGGGCGAACAATTACGACGCGGACCTTCGCGCGCAAAGCAAGCTCGAGATCCTGACCGGCGCCGCTGAAGAGATCGCCAGCACTGTCGCGGAACCATATGGTGCGGTTTTTCAAGCCGACACCGACGCACTTGCCCGGCATCCGCAGAGCGGAGATGCGGACGCCTATGCCTGCA
>Ga0102589_1002279_pt1 | contig 22750 bp, 15 predicted proteins | sample AraplaMF_Col_mLB_FD_76858 | JGI IMG/M metagenome (GOLD analysis project Ga0102589, IMG submission 76858) | Arabidopsis root microbial communities from the University of North Carolina, USA - plate scrape MF_Col_mLB | ecosystem: Host-associated > Plants > Roots > Endosphere | place: USA... | reverse complement strand
CCGTTGTCAGACAACTGGGCAAAGATGAATATACGGTCGTAAAAACAACCGACGGATTTAAGCTGCAATTCAAAAATAAAGTAACGAAAGCTTATTCCATCGAGTATTCGACCAAATCCATTGACCGGGTTTATGAAAATGGAAAAATCAACAATAAAGTCACGATGCATGACAACACCTCTAAAGAGGCATCGAGAGACATTTACCCTGTCATCTTCTTCAAGGGCCATGACGATGTTAACTATGCCAACAAAACGATTGGTTGGTACCTCACCCTGAATCAAGACAACAAGGTGATGGAAAATGTCGTCGTAGAAGATATATTCAAGACGAGAGGTTTGACCATTGATCAGAAAAGCCTTGAGGATAACTTGGCGGCTGCTGGATTTACCAAAGATAAGGATTATACGATCAATTATGTAGTAGATCCTACAAATTCCCGCTATCATAGCGGATTCAAGATTACATTTACAACGAACATTACTTCCAGTCTAGTTATTCGGTATCAGACAAAATTCGATCCAGTTCTAAATAACGCCAGCTACACAAATAGTGCGACTCTGAATTGGGAAGAAAAAGGCGTATCTCAGAAGCCTATCACGAAAGAAGATACCGTTACACCAGATGGCTATACGAAGAACAACGGGAATAAAAGTGGTTCTTACGATGCCCGCACGAAGGAAATTACGTGGACGATCGATATCAACTATAACCTTCACCACATCGATAAAGCCGTACTTCGCGACTTTTATACCGGCGAGCAGACATTCGTTGACGGATCTTTGACAGTACACGAATTGATTTTGTCGGGTGGCGCAAATGGTGTTCAAGAAGGCAGCATTACAAACGATTATACATTCGAAAAGAAAACGGAAAATAATAAATCGGGCTTCGAATTAACGTTCAACAACCCAATTGACAAGGCTTACCGAATTACCTACAAGACAAGCCTTAACAATCAGTCTGTCGTCAAATCCTACAGCAATGGAGCAACATTGGAGGATAAATCGACATCCAACAAAGTATTCGACGGCTCGGCTTCCGTGTCACCGCAATACGGAGATGAGTATGTATCCAAGACAGGTGTCCAAGGTAAAGGGGAACAATCGGACATCGCGTTCTGGACCGTCAACATTAACCGCAGCCAATCGCACATCAAGGCCGGTTCGGTTCTGACAGATACGTTGTCTGCCAGCCAAAAGCTTGTGCCAGAGTCGATTAAGCTGTACGAAACGACCGTGTCACAGAACGGAACCTTGACTAAGGCTTCCACGCCAATGGATTTAGAGCAAGTTGCGGAATTGAAAGTCGATGGAAACAAGCTTACGCTTACCTTTAAGACAGAACTGGATAAAGCTTACGTTTTAGAGTATCAATCCTTTATTGATGCCGATAATGGCGAGAGTTTAAGCAACAAGGTATCTTTTGAAGGTCAGTCCTCCGGAACAGTAAACGGCAATGAATCATCAAGCATCAAAGTTGAATTCGCTGGAGCAGGGGGCGGGGCAAGCACCTCCAGCCGCGGAGATTTGAAAATCAAAAAGGTTGATGCTGCAACATCAGCGCTGCTGGAAGGCGCGAAATTCGGGCTGTACGATAAATCGGGAACGATCCTGCTGCAAGAAGCTGTAACGGATCAAGACGGAATCGCAACCTTTACTGATTTGCGATTTAGACAATACAAAATTAAAGAGCTGGCCCCTCCTCCAGGCTACTTGCTGCCGCAAAAGCCGGAGCAGGTTATCACCCTGAGCAAGGATGGCCAGGTCGTTACCATTAAGAACACCAAAATCGTAAGAGATTTTGAGCTCACGAAAGTTGATGCTGAAAATAGATCTAAGCTTCTTGAAGACGCTGTGTTCAAGCTTCAGCGGTTTGATGGGGTCGGATATGCAGATGTCAATGGATATACGAGCCTTCCTACGAAAAAGAACGGTAAGGTGAAACTGACGGATCTTCCTCCAGGTCAATATAAACTGGTCGAGGTTCAGGCTCCCGCCGGGTATAAGCAGGAAGCTAAAGAAATTCCATTTACAATCGATGAAAATCAAACCGTACAAAAAACAGGTACTGTAACAAATAACCGAATCAAAGGCTCTGTTGAACTGACAAAGGTAGATGACGGCAAGCCTGCTTCACCTCTTGCTGGGGCTGAGTTCGAGATTCAAGATGCTAAGACAGGTAAAGTCGTGCGCAGCAAGCTGATTACCGGAACAGACGGTAAGGTGAGCACGGGCAACTTGGATATCGGAAGCTATCAATTTGTCGAGAAGGCTGCACCTAAGGGGTACAAGCTCATTACAACTCCATTGAAATTTGATATTACAGATGAGAGCAAGATTGAACTTACATTTGTAAATGAAAAGCTTCCGGGATCCTTGAAGCTCTTGAAGATTGAAACAGGTAAAGCGACCAAAGGGTTGAAAGGTGCACAGTTCCGTCTCCTTGATGAGAACCAACAGCCTCTCCTTAATAAGGACGGCAAGCCATTCCCGATTCAAACAACAGATCAAGATGGTCTCATTATCATTCCTGATCTGAAGCCGGGCACTTACTTTGTCGAAGAGACTAAAGCTCCAAATGGCTATCTCATTGATAAAAAGCTCACCGAGTTTACGATTACGAGTGAGAAAGAAACTCTCGTTACTGTTGAAAATACTCGTGAGCCTCTTCCGGGCTCCTTGAAGCTCTTGAAGATTGAAACGGGTAAGAAAGATAAAAGTCTTGAAGGCGCTCAGTTCCGTCTCCTTGACGAGAACCAGCAACCTCTCTTGGATAAAAACGGAAAGCCGTATCCAATTCAGACTACGGATAAGGATGGACTTATTCTGATTCCGAATCTGAAGGTGGGCACTTACTTTGTCGAAGAGACTAAAGCTCCAAATGGCTATCTCATTGATAAAAAGCTGACCGAGTTCACGATTACGAGTGAGAAAGAAACGCTCGTTACTGTCGAGAATACTCTTGAGCCTCTTCCGGGCTCCTTGAAGCTCTTGAAGATTGAAACGGGCAAGAAAGGTAAAGGGCTTGAAGGCGCTCAGTTCCGTCTCCTTGACGAGAACCAGCAGCCTCTTTTGGATAAGAACGGTAAGCCGTACCCAATTCAGACTACGGATAAGGATGGACTTATTCTGATTCCGAATCTGAAGGCGGGCACTTACTTTGTCGAAGAGACTAAAGCTCCTGATGGCTATCTCATTGATAAAAAGCTGACGATGTTCACGATTACGAGTGAGAAAGAAACACTTGTTACTGTCGAGAATACGCTGAAACCAATCGAGCCAATTGCCCCGGTTGATCCAGTTGATCCTATTGATCCTGTTGATCCAGTCGATCCGGTTGACCCAATCAATCCAGTTGATCCGGTTAATCCGGTCGATCCATCACATCCTGGTGACAATTCGAAGGAACCGACCGAAAACGGCAATAAGGAACCGAGCAAACCTATCAATCCGGAAGAACCAAACAAGCCAGAAAAACCTGAAGATGATGGCAGCATTCCTGGCCACATCACAGAAGAAGGATCTAATAAAGAGCCTGAGAAAGAAACGGGCAATGAAACAGGCGACAAGCCAAATAAAGAAACGGATTCAGGCAACGAGACTGGTGACTCTGGTAAAGAGTCCGATAAAACGGATGGCAAAGACTCCGGCGATGGCAAGGATGACACCGCCACTGACAATGGGTCGAACGAGAAGTCCGAAAATAACGGAACATCGGATAAAGTAAAAGATAAGAGCACAAGCGATAACATCACCAACCGTGAACAAAACCGGAAGCAAGATAAATCCGACAAAGTGCTGCCGAAAACAGGCGAAGACAGCCCGCTGCCTATGCAGCTTGCTGGACTGGCACTTGTCATGCTCGGATCCGTATTGTTCGCCATTCGCAAGAGATGGATGAAATCTTAATAGCAGCTATTCCAGACCGACCCCAACTTATGGGGTCGGTTTTTCTATCCCCTTCCACCCAAAAGAGGATTGATATTTCGGGCATGATCGAGTAAAGTAGTAACTGTGCATACTGTGTATCTATCTAATATACAGTATGCACAGTTTCGAACAAAGAGGGTATTTTATGAACATTATTATTAAGAACGTGTCCGACGTTCCCTTATATCGACAGATCAAGGATCAGATCAAGGACGCGATTCTGCGTGGCGATCTGAAGGAAGGCGAACTGCTCCCCTCCATTCGCTCACTTGCGAACGATCTGCATGTCAGCGTACTAACGACCAAGCGCGTATACGCTGAGTTGGAGGAAGAAGGATTTATCATGACGAGGGCTGGGAAGGGCTCGTATGTGGCGCCAGAGAGCCAAGAGCTGCTGGCAGAGTCCAAGCGTCATCTCGTGGAATCGAAGCTCGCGGAGGCATGGCAGCTAGCCCGGACACTAGATATTCCGAAGGAAGAACTACGTGAAATGATGGAACTACTATTTGTAGAGGAGGATGAGCAATGAGCAATCTATTGGAAGTAACGAATGTTAACGTCCAATTTGAACACTTTCGTCTGAACAATATTAGCTTCGCCCTACAAGAAGGCTGTATTACTGGATTTATTGGAACGAACGGTTCAGGGAAGACGACGACCATTAAAGCCATTCTAGGACTCATTCAGAAGAACGCGGGCAGCGTTTCGTTTCTGGGGAAGGAAATGGACAAGCATGAGCGCGATTTGAAAAACCGCATCGGCATCGTATTTGATGAAGGCTATTTCTATGATGATATGACGCTGTCGGAAATGAAGAGCATCATCGCCCCCGCCTATACGAACTGGGATGAAGCCATCTTCCAGCACTATATCCAGCGCTTCAACCTGCAGCTGAATCAGAAGATATCGACCTTATCCAAGGGCATGCGCATGAAATATGCCATTGCACTCGCCATGTCCCATCATGCCGATTTACTCATTATGGATGAGCCCACGAGTGGTCTTGATCCCCTCATCCGGAGTGAACTGATGGAGCTTCTATTGGAGTTCATGAACGAGGAAGGAAAGAGTGTCTTTTTCTCCACACATATTACGTCTGATTTAGAGAAGATCGCAGATACCCTGTTGATGATCGATCATGGGGACATCTTATTTCACGAAGACAAGGATGCATTGCTGGATTCACATGCCCTTGTGAAGGGAGACAAGAAGCTGCTGAATGAGCGCACAGAATCCCTCTTCTTATCTCTACAGGTTACCGCATACGGATTCGAAGGCATTACGCGCAGCATTCCCGAAGTGCGGCAGTTGATGGGCAACGTGCATATGGAGAAGCCGTCCATCGAGTCCATTATGCTGGCTTACATAGGAGGTAATCGACATGCTCATTAATCTGGTCAAAAAAGATCTCATCCTTACGAAAAAGTATTTGCTGGTCATGCTGCTATTCGCCATCGGTGGACCTCTATTTATATCTTATCGGATGCCGCTGAGCGGAAATGGAAACATCAGCTTTCTTATTACCGTACTCTTTATGGAGTTTATTCTATTCAATACCGTGTCTGTGTCGGAGGAAAAGTATAAGGGGGCCTCGCTGCTGTGTGCCACTCCCTATACACGCAATGCGCTAGTCAAGGCTAAGTATCTGCTCGTTCTCACCATCTTTATTGTGAGTCTCGGCCTTTATACAATCACATCCCTTGTCGTTCCACAACTATTAAGCCGCTTGAGTGTCTTGGGCGTAGGGACGGCCTTGCTGCTCGTCAGCCTGTACTTGGGCGTGTTGATTCCGTTGCAGTATAAATATGGTTATGAAAAAACGAAGTTCATATCTATGATGATCATATTCGTGACCCCCTTCATCACTCCAGTGATCATGAAGTGGTACCAGTCTCGGCCTGTTTCCATTTCGATCTCGCTTCCACTTCCACACGAGATTCAGCAGTGGATTCCAGGTATCATTGCGCTTGCCATTGGCATCGTGTCGATGATGATATCGATTCGTATTTATGCAAGCAAGAACTTGTAATTGTCCGTACAAGTCGCAAGCTAAGATAGTAAACAATACATCTTAAGGCGAGGGGTAATCCCCCGCCTTATTTCGTTCATAAGCATGTGAACGTCTACCGCTTTTTATGGAAAAATGGTAATCTACGGACATCTGCCCTTCATCGAGGAGTCACAACAGTTCAATTCCCTTGTTCTTCAATTTCTGCAGCAATCACCTGTATATTCATAAGGGAGGGCTGCCTAAAGGTCAGTAAGGTGACCTAGGGCAACCCTAGAACTCATTTTAGAGTACATCTATCAATATCATAATTTCGTCATAGCAAAGGACACACTCGTCCCCTCATTCACCTTACTGCGAATAACGAGACCCGCTCCATATAGCTGCTTCAATCGTCGGTCTGTATTGAGCAGCCCAATTCCCCGCTTCTCAATCCCATGGAATTCAAGCAGAGTATCAACTCGATGAGCATCCATACCTACACCGTCGTCGCGAATCTCCACATGAACATACCGTTCATCCTGCGTAATCCTGATCCACACTGTTCCCCCACGAGCACGGCTTAGCACCCCGTGCCGAATGGCATTCTCCACAAGCGGCTGGATTGTCAGTGGCGGAATCATCACCCGAATGTGCTGCTCCAGCTCCCAAATGACATTCAGTCTGTCCTCGAAGCGAGCATACTCGATAAATAAGTAGGAACGAACGAGATCAAGCTCATGTTCAATCGGTACCAGCTTCGACGAGTTCAAGAAGTCGAAGCTGATTCTCAAGTAAGAGCTGAATGCCTCAATAAGGTCATTCATCTTGTTCGTGTCGAAATCACTGAGCGCCGTAATTGTGTTCAATGTATTAAATAAGAAGTGAGGCTGAATCTGCGCCTGCAAGTAAGCAGCCTCCATACGCAAGCGTTCATTCACTGCCTGCTTCAACTCCGTCAGCGCCTGTACGCGGGAGCGCAGTTCCATAGCATCAACAGGCTTCGTTACATAATCATTTGCACCCGCCAAAAATCCCGAGTGCACATCCTCCGCGTTGCTTCGCGCAGTTAGGAGCAGAATAGGCAATTCCAGAATCGTAAAGCGTTCGCGAATGAGACGAGTTAACTCGTAACCGGACATATGGGGCATCATGACATCCGTAATGATCAAGTCCCACTTGGCTGCATCCAGCTTGCTTAAGGCCTCTTTGCCGCTCGTTGCTCTCACAACCTCATATCGATCGGTGGACAAGATGTCCCCAAGTATTTTTAAATTCACGCGATCATCATCAACAATCAATATCATTGGCTTATACAGAGCAGAGGCCGTCTGCTGCTGCACCACATGAAGCTCGTCAGAGATCATGCTCACATCTCTTACAGCCTTAGCAGACACAAGCGCCTCTATCGGGTTCTCCTCCTGCACAAGCAGAATTGTATCCGGTTCGGCCAGGTGCAGGGTGAAGGAAAATACAGATCCCTTTCCAAGTTCCGATTCCACTTCCAGTCTTCCGCCATGCAGCTGCACCATTTGTTCACATATGCGAAGTCCAAGTCCGATTCCCCCGGCACTTGTATTCGTATCCGCAGCTCCTTGTTCGTAAGCATGGAATGCCCGCTCCTGCAGTTCCTTATTCATACCGATGCCCGTATCAGCAACAGAGATACAGGCCAGCCCTTCTCGAACCTCTGCGGAAATTGTTATAGAACCTTCATCTGTGAACTTGATTGCATTATGAACAAGATTGGACAAAACTTGAACTAATCGCTTCTCGTCCGCTATAACAGGCGGAAATGTATCAGGTATCGCCATAACCAGCTTGATTGGCTTGCCCTCCATCATGAAGCGCAGCATGTCCAGCACGCCAGACGCCACTGATTGCACATGAAGTGGAGTGCATTGTAAAATGACTTTGCCTTCCCGAAGCTGCGCCAAGTCAAGTAGATCATTAATGGTATGCGACATGCGGCGACTGATCGTAATAAGCAGTTCCATATCTGCCCTGCTCTTCTCATCCATCAGTTCCTTCTCGCGTGTGACAACGGACTGCGCAATATTGATGACACCGTGCAGCGGCGTACGCAATTCATGCGACGTATTTGCCAAGAATAGATCCTTCTTCTCGTCAGCCTCCCGCAGCTGATCGTTCAATTTTGCATTCTCTTCAGCATTGCGGAAATACATTTTGAACCAATACGCTGAAAATCCGACGATCGAGGCGATGATGTTGATCGGATAGTAAATCATATTTTTCGTTCCGTTATAAATAAAAACGCTCCAGGTAATCCCTGACATGACACTGACAGCCGCAAGCAGCAGAATATAGGCTTCCCTACGGTTTTGATAGACCATCTGCATAATCAAGGATGATAACCAAATAATCGGGAAGAGATAGAGCACGCTGAAAATCCTATAGGTCGTCGTGAAGAAAACAAACGGTGCAGGGGCAACAAGTACAAATACTGTAAACAAGACTAAGAAGCCCGTATACCCGTAGAATAGCTTCCCACGCCGTGTAAATCCAGAAAAGTTCCTTCCCATAATCATCATGAAGCAGGCATGCCACAAATAAGCAAGAATCTTGATTCGAAGCGCCCAGGTATAATTGATAGGAAGCCATAACAGCAGGATCGAATCATTATCAGCTATGACTAATGTGCCTGTCATTGTCATTAATAACCCGAAAATAATAAAAGTCTTCTCTCGCGGATTAAAGCAATACAAAATGACAGCATATAGGCCATGCAGCATCAAAATGATAAAGGTAACTAATTGAAAACCGATGGAATACCAGCGTTGAAATTCAACCGCCGCCTGCGTTCCGAATCTTATAGAGCGAGCGATGCCTCCTTTATAGGGGTTGTCGAAGTTGGAGACTTGTAGCAGAACCTCGATGACGCCTTGATCCTCTGCCTCGACCTCGTAGGAAGTGGTAAAGGATGACTGAACGGGACGATATGACTCCGCATCGGTGGACACTACCCCCGATTTCGCATTGATTTGTCCATTGATTAGAAAGACGTTGGCCGCTTGAATTTCTCTTATCCAAAAATGGTAAGGCTGATTTATCGGCTGATCGACCAATACACGAAGCCGGTACGTCCCATAGCCATATGAATTCCTTTTATGCTGCCGCCAGCCCTCTCTCCAATCTCCAGGAACCTGAACATAGCTGGATTGACCTTGGAACTGACGCAGCTCATCCTCATTCGATATCAATGCATCTGGATAGAACTCCCACTGACCATCCAAATATACGGTATGCTTGTTGTCCAGCTCCATTCCGCGCAGATCAGCAACCCCATTAGCCACCTTCACATGCTGAGATGCCTCCAAGGTCATAAGCCACGTTACGTGGATGCCAGCAAGAAGGAGCACGAACAATAACGTGCTCACAATGATTTTTTTCTTGTTCATCATATTATGAGGTTTTCTACAGCAATCTTCTTTTTCCTGCATTTTGGCATCTTTGCCCATTTTTATATTCACTAAAAAAGGCGAGGAGCTCCTCGCCCCTCGCCTCATACAAGTTAACCTACCTGTCATCGTTCTGCCAGTATCTATTATTCTTCTACCTCATGTTACTCTATCTATTCATTCTCTATCTATACACGATCGCCTATCACTCATCTGCTATTCGACACGCAGCGTATACCATTCGATTGCCGAAGGCTTGCTCGTGATCTGACCCGCCATCGGGTTGGCATAGTACCACGTAATCGACTGATCCTGTACAAGCGGCATCATGTTCCCAGGGGATGGAACGCCTCCGAGATATGTCGGCTGCTTAAGCATCGTTCCCTGGCCATCCACGACCGCATACTTCATTCCTTCCCCGAGTCGGCTCGACTCCGTCCATAACAAGACAAACTTATTATCATTGATCTTGCTAATATATGTATCCCTGATGAACACGCCGTCCTCAGACGTATGCTGTGTCAGCCATATCGGCTTGATGATTGATTGATCTTGCGCATTCTTCGGCACGACACTAAGGAATACATTTTTGCCTTTCCCATCTTGTGAACCGGCGGTACTGTTGGCGCCAATGGCAAGATAGCTGGATGCAGATACTTCTAGTCCGCCCAAGTTGGCGCCTGTGTAATTATCACCGATCTTGCCCGGTATATTAATGAGGTCAATTTTTTTCGTAATCTTACCACCCTGCTCCACCTGCAGTACAATAGAGCGCGGATACGCATCGCCATGGTCAGCGTATACGATTCGATCTCCATCCATGCGAACATATGTGGCAAAGGAATGGCTCACATGGTTAGACGGGAACTGACCACTCTTACTAAGCACCTTCATCGCAGCCATATCAATGGTAAAGGTCATATTCGACTGATGCCGCAAACCATCCTTAGCGGTCTTATAGCGAAGACGAGTCGATTGAACTACGAGTTTGCCATTGGCACTGTCCATCGTAACATTCCCAGATCTGAACGGTTCTGATACGTACACATCTGATACATCTACCTGACCAAGCTTGTCCCACGAAGCATTATATTTCACTACGCGATATACTGCCTTTGTGCTGGATTCCTCCATGTTGTCTTGTCCGAATACGAGATAATAATTGCCGTCCTCACCTTGATGGAAGCCTCCGAATTTGGGCAGCTCCATGTTCAGCGTCTTACTTCCCGCTGCGGTATAGTCCTTATTGAATTGCTGAATATGTATCTTCTGCTTGTCCGAGTCCCATTGCAGCAAATTTAGCTGTCCATCCTTTAGGAACAAATAGCGGGCAGCTGGCTCGAACCAATTTCCATAATGATAATCATTGGTTGTACGCAGTTGGGTAACCCCTTCAATAGAGCGGATCGCCATCTCTGGTTGGGCAATGATATGAATTGAACTGCTTAACGCCCGCCACAGAACGGGAACATGCAGCTGCTCTCCTAATTCCCGCAGTTGAAAATAATTGCTGCCCCCGATATTATAAGACGTCAATTGAATTTCTGTGCCATCTACATATACTTTGGAGGAAGTCGGTATCGCCTGTCGTTCAGCTGCCTTGCCTGACTGTGCAGACTTCTTGGCAGGCTCTAGCTCCCCTCCGATTGGGGTATAGGCTTGTCCTGTATGCACACGAATCGCATTACTCGTGGTATCAACGGCTACATCGAAGCTGCTCTTCGTCCCCTTCAATGCCATTGCAACATCTCTCAACTTGAAGTAGTTGCTGCCCCCAATATTGTAGGCATCCATCTGATTCATCGGTTGTCCATTAATGCTCACATTGGCCTGAGTCGGCCGTGCCATTACGGATTTGTCTGCAGCCTGAACGGAAACAGCCATTCCTAGCATCATCACGATGCTGAGCAGAATACTTACTTTTGTTTTCATGAAATTGATGTCCCCCATTTTTCTATCCAGCTTCTCTCATGACTTGCATCACTCATCGCACACCATGGCCATCCATATCGTCCATAATCTCTACCATTCTATAGCAACCATCTAAATTGCACAACGAACCTAGCGGCGATTGACGGCAGTAGAGCACTTCATTCTAGTAGGGCTTCAAGACTTCAATACCGCCGCCTTCCTTCGAAACTAAGTCTCCCTGCTAGGATCTCTGTATGTCTTCGCACCAATTCTAGCATGAACACCCCATCCACGATGCTCGGAGATAGCCACAATTCGATTGTCGCGACCATATTGAAGTTGCTGTAGGGCATCGAAATCCGGATGAATGACCTCATTGGATAAATAAGCCGAGGTCTTGCTTCCAGGCTTCCTCGCTCCATTCAAGGCTGTGATTATACCCTGTGAAGAAGTAATGCCAATACCATGCCCGTAATAGAGATCGTTGCCCAGCTTCACGACATTTTCTCCCTGCCATTCCGGCGTACGTGGATTGAAGTCTGGATTTCTAAAATAAAGAATATCCCCTAAAAATGTCTCAGCGAGGTTCGAGTTCGACACCAATCGAAGATTTCGGTCATAATTCCAATCCCATAGAAGCAAATCCTGAAAGTAACGGTCAAAAACGGCTTCACCCAGCGTATCTATAATTGCCTTGTACAGAACAATAATAATAGCTGTCGCACATTCAAATGCATACTGTCCCCCATTATGAAAAATATCGTTTATGGCAGCAGAAGGCGAGACACCTCTTCTTAATTGAAATCCCCCTCTGTCCGTACGTATCCAATACCTCTCGTTGCATCTGGAATCGTCGAATCCAGCAAAGTCCACCCCACTATCGTGCAGTGTCTTCGCAGCATTCACGATATTGGAGCGCATTCTCAATTCTAATTTCAAGTCATCAGGGGAATTATATCGATAAACGACAGGACTCCTCTGCTTAGCCGCAATTACATTCCTCTCCAACTCCGATAATCCCAATGTATTGAGCTGCCCTGTGCTAACACCTGCAATCTCGATCATCCTTACTCTCCTCCTAAGATCCTCTGATTACCGAAAGCTTTGTGGGAATCGGAACACATGAAGCGGATCGTACTCCTGATTAATTAGGTGTAACCTACAGTACTCTATGCGCCCCCATCTACTCGGGTTCATGTCAGAAGATGGGATCTACATCCGATAAGCGTGAAATCTTCATAAAATTACAGGGCTTAAGACTTATACTACAATATGGAAATCAGGGAAGAAATCCGCTACAATAGTGGTTATCATCAGTACCTGCAAGTTCACCTCTACCTTCAGTCTTTCTTCTTCCCTTGTTTGTTTCATCCACACGGCATTCAAATTCCTTATTGTGAAGATCGGATAAAAGAATCGGATAGGTGCTCTCGACTGCCTGATGCACGGAATATGGACGTATGAGATACCGCCGTTAATACATAGATGGCTTACAACCTGTGTCTAAAAGGAGGGATCTTAGCTAACCAGCTTGGCTCTACGCATGATTAGAAGACGGAATGTTCTGATAATGAAGGAGGAGTATTGATGAATGTTGGAATACAGCCTGGGAGTGGGCTATATTTGCATGTTAAATGGTTCGCAGCCGATCACGAGTGGACACCTCAAGCAATGAGCAAGGTGCTCACCCCAACCTTTCTGTTCTGGTTTAGCTTCACGATTGTTGTATTGTTGCTTGTTTCGAGGTATAACGCAGCTTTGGAGCGCATCCCTATCGTTGTGAAGGTACATTCGTTTCTCAATAAGTTAAAACGCTTTCACCTACTGATTATGCGAGTAGGTGTTGGCATTGCATTACTGATGCAGATAAGCACCGGTTCCTACCTGGCCCCCACATTGCGAATCGAGACATGGTGGGTCTATGCACTTCTTATTATTAGCCTGCTTGGTCTGCTTCATCGCAAGACCTTGTTTATAAGCGGTATAGCGTTAGGCGTCTTATATGTGAAGGCACTCGCTAATTATGGAATGTTCCACATGCTCGACTATATGTTCTACCTCGGCATCATTTATTATTTGCTTGTCTCGAACACGAGATGGAGCCGTTCTGGCATCCCTGTCCTCTATATATGGACCGGCTTGTCTCTTGCTTGGCTTGCGATGGAGAAGCTGACCCTCGCCAAGCTGGCGTGCTCCCTGATGCACGAATACGGAATTCCGTCACTAGGCTTTACCGTTGAAGACTTCGTACTGATTAGCGCCTTTATTGAGCTCGGCCTTGCGTGGGCATTTATCGTCGGTATTATGAATCGATTCACAGCTCTGCTATTAACCGGATTATTCCTCGTCACAACCACTGTATTCGGATTTACCGAAATCATCGGCCATATGATTATGCATACGATACTGCTCATCTTCCTTATTGTTGGCCGGGACGGCTATACGACATTTCTGCTCTCCAGACGCGCTCCCAAACTACGCAACTTCTTCGTGGTGCTGCACTTCACCATTATGATCTTCAGTATGATGACCGTGTACATATGGATGGGGCAGCCTAGCAGCGGATTTACTGTACCTGATCCTGCGACGCAAGCAGCACAAGTGAGTAAAATACCGGCATTTTGCCCAATCAAGTGACGCAGCTAGTAGCATTTTTACCAGTAACCTCGTATTTCGTGTCGGCCAAAAATTTAAGCGTTATAACTTATTGACCATTGGTACCTCGACGTAGGTGGCTGTTTTTCTCTCAACAGAAATGAAAAAAGACACCATTCGGGTGTCTTTTTTCATGATTCATATCGTATTGCGGCTCGACTATCCTTCCAGATCCACGTTGTGGTAGACTTGCTGCACATCATCAAGGTCTTCGAGCGCATCAATCAGCTTCTCGAACTGTGCCTTCTGATCGTCGTCCAAGACTACTTCGGTCTGGGGCAGCATCGTAATTTCAGCTACGCTGAATTCCGTAATGCCCTCATTCTTCAGCGCTTGCTGAACAACATGGAATTGATCCGGCTCCGCGTAGATGATTACCGCTTCGTCCTCTTCCAAGATGTCGCGTGCGTCTACATCGGCGTTCATCAAGATTTCCAGAACATCGTCTGCACTCTTGCCTTCCAGACCGATAACGGCCGTCGGACTGAACATATACGTTACAGAGCCGCTTACGCCGAGACTTCCGCCATTTTTGTTAAATGTGGAACGAACCTCCGAAGCAGTGCGATTCACGTTATTGGTCAAAGCGTCTACGATCACCATGGAACCGCTTGGACCAAAGCCCTCATAACGAAGCTCATCATAGTTCTCATCGGAGCCGCCCTTTGCTTTCTCGATCGCGCGATCAATGATCGCCTTTGGTACATTGTATGTTTTGGCACGTTCAACCACGAATCTCAATGATTGGTTCAGCTCGGGATCAGGCTCGCCTTGCTTCGCTGCAACGTAGATCTCTCTGCCGAAACGCGCATATATACGACTCGTATTCGTGTCCTTAGATGCTTTTTTTTCCTTAATATTATTCCATTTACGCCCCATACTGTATCTCGCTCTCTTTCCGCATAAAGTATGCATACTCCATATAATTATATCTTTTCGAGAGAGCTTGGGCAAATATGAAAACTTTTGAATTTCAATTCTTAGCTAGTTATATTGGCGATTTTTCCGGTAAAATTCAGACATTTCTAGCAAGTAGGGTATCCGTTCACACTGTTAATTCGTACAAAGGTGTAAAAAACAGAAAGCTGTGTTAAAATACTGTAATTGCACCCGCTATTTTGTTAGGGAGGTTTAGTGAATCACCATGCTCATTATCGGTATCACCGGAGGCACCGGATCCGGCAAAACAACGGTTGCCAAGTCCGTCATTGACCGTCTTGGATCAGATAAAGTTACCTTCATTTCCCAAGACAACTATTACAAAGATCATTCTCACCTCAGCATGGCTGAACGCGAAGTGATTAACTTCGACCACCCGCTCGTATTCGACAACGAGCTGCTGCTTGAGCATGTGAACCTGCTCAAGCAAGGCAAAACTGCTTATGCACCGGTATACGACTTTACCGTTCATGCCCGTTCCACGGATGAGACGGTAGAGCTGAAGCCGAATAATATCATCATCATCGAAGGGCTTCATGTGCTGTTCGATGAAAATTTACGTCAATTGCTCGACATTAAAGTATTTGTGGACACCGATCCAGATGTACGGATTCTACGCCGTGTACTTCGCGACATTGAAGAGCGCGGTCGGACGATTCATTCGGTCTACAACCAGTATCTGACTTCGGTCAAGCCGATGCACGATGCATTTATCGAGCCTTCTAAGAAGTACGCTGACCTGATTATTCCGGAAGGCGGTCAGAACGAGGTAGGCATTCACATGCTGTCTGTACTGACAGAGAAATATTTGACGAGCGAATGGAATTAACGTGAAGAAGCCGCTCGAATGGCAGACCTGCATCTGCCATTCGAGCGGCTTATTTTCTTATGAGCCGAGTGGGACTTGCAGAGCTTCTCTCACGTGCATTGATCTTCTGTCACTTGGTCAAACTAGTCAATATAAGATGCTCGAGAACCACTGCCCTAGCCCGAGTTGTCGCATGTGTTGGCTTAATTTACATTGTAGGTTCGAAGCTTTCCAGCGTCTTCATGCCATCGGCTCCAAAAATATTGTATACTCCAAATTCATAGAAAGAGTAGCCATAGTCTGTGTTTCTTTGAATTCCTTCGAACTTCACATATCTCGCTTCTGTTGGAGTGAAGTGAATTGTGTCCCGCCCATCTTGAGCCGTAATGATTCCATCGTTCTTTGTCGTGACATTTATCCATTCTTTCTTATCGTTAGACACGAGGATTCTGTATGTTTTGGCGCGAGCGTATTCCCAATCAATACGGATCGTATCGAACTCCTTCACCTCGCCAAGATCAACTGTGAACCATGAATTATCTACATAATTGCTTGCCCATCTCGTAGCAGGGGATCCGTCCACTGCTTTTTGCGGCATGTAATTCGGGCTGTTGTTCTCTACCGAGGAAGCTTCAACCGCTTTATTTTCCGCCAAGTTGCCAAGAAGGTAATAAGCATTATCCTTCAGCGTGTTGTAAGCACCATCTGCAATGTGGCCTTTGATCTTCTGGAACTCCAGCATTGCATTGAACATCTTGATAAACTTATTGAACTTTTCATCATTACCTTCGAATCTCTTCGCATTATCCAAATGAGCCTGCAAGGAGCGAGCCGCCCCCGGATTTTTGAACTGGTTCTCTTGCTCGAATTGATCAACTAATGTTTTGATGAGATCCACATTTGTTCCTGCATCAATGATATAAGTTGTCTTCTTTGATTTGCCTGCAGTCACCGTAACCGTAAGTTCATGCTTGCCAAGCTTGCCCGCAAAGTTGATTGGCGTACCTGCTGTGTACGGCTTGCCGTCGAATGTCGCAGTAACTTTAGTAATGCCGCTTCCGTCGTCATCCTTGAGCTGCCATGTAAATTGCACCGTCTCTGTGGCCGGCACTGTTGTATGGCTCTCCAGCAGTTTTCCGTTCATTTGTACGTCAGCATCGGAAGGAACGCCGCTATTCACGCTGTATGTGCCCTTCACAAATTGGTACAGCCAATCATACAAGATTCGATTGGATGGATCCTTACTTACAGCTGTATTATATACGGCGTCATTGCCCTGATAGTAAGCATTATATCCGTTTTGCATAAACCCGGTTTCTGCACCATTGTTCAAGTACTCGATATACTTCTCACGGAAATGGTTATCCGTCAGCATCCGGTCATCAAACTCCAGCTCCATGCCCATGCCGTGCTGTTTCGCTAAGTATGCTGCGTCCGGCAAGCGCTCAGGGTCGATGTCATCCTCGAAGAAGTAATTTGGCTGGTAAGCCACATTATCGATGCCAACATCCTTCCACATGAATGACTTGTATCCTGAGAAGAACGGAACCCAGAACAGCCTCATGCCCATGTCATGTACCTTGGCACTTGTTGCACGAAGCAGATCTGGTCCCTTGCTATGTGTGCTGATCTGCTCATCTAACCAGTACATGCCGACAAGCTCCAAATTGGAGTAGTTGGCAGCAGCCCACTTCTGCTTCACTTGATCCAGCCACCAGTGAACAGCCTTCACCCGGTTAGCAAGTGCCTGTTCCACACCGATCGAGTCGCTGAAGCTCAAGTTGCCATCGCCAATATCACCGAAGTCAGCGATGCCTTCTGCTGGATATGGGATCATATACACGACTTTCGTTTTACGGTTAGGATCGTTCAGCTTCGCCCCGACTTCTTTGGTCGCTTCATTTAATTGATACATATCGCCTTGCGTTGCAAATGTCTTTTCCAAGTACCATTTCCAGTCGTCCAGCTTGCTGTTCAGTCCCAAATTACGGCCCATTGGCGTATCTAAACCAAGATAGAGAACTCCATCGAACAGCCAATCCTTCGGATTGCCTGCCTCATCTACGTAGCTAATATTCGGAATGATGCGCTCCTTCGACCAATCACCCTTGCCATTCGCATAGTGCCCGTTGTACAGCAGCCCAAGATCGCTAATTCCGGCAGTCGCTTCTCCTGGTGCTTGGAAGGCTGGTATCTGCGTAGGAACAGTATCTGCACCTTGCACCTTGCCGTCTTCGCCTAGAATTTCAATTTCATCGACTAACGTCATCGCCCTGTTATGCATCATGAAGCTTACCTTCACATAACGTGCATAAGCGATGCCACCGTACGCCAATCCTTCTTTGTTCGGATCCTTGATTCCCTCTTTGTTGCCCTTCCATTCAAACGTCTCTTCATGCTGTCCGTCTATCCATAACGTTTGGAGTGCATTATGAGATAACAAACCCCAATTTTCCTTATCGTCCGATACATAAATGGACACGGTTAACGGCAGAAGGACATTGTTGTTCGGCCAATCCTGCAAGAAATGAGCCTTAACGGATGAGATTGATTTGTTCTCGCCGAGATCAAATACCACTTCACGCGTTCTCTTCTTCAAATGTCCAACCCATGCCGGGTCTGACTTCGTGACCTTGCCGTACTTGCCATCTGTCAGCTTATAGCCATCATCAGCAAACTCCGGTTCTGGTGCTTGCGACCATTCATAAGGGAGACCTAGAGCCAGATTGCGCTCCCCTTGCTGAGATTCAGCAGCTTGCTGCGCCGTATATTGCTCACTCGCTGGCAACGACGTATTCGCCTCCTCCGCCTGTACTAATGGAACCATCATTGAGAGGGCTAACACCGTAGACATTACGATGGATAACCATTTCTTTTTCATTAATTGAACTCCCTTTCTATATGTAAGATTAAGAATGTCATCAAATTCGGTAAGCATGTAATTTGATTGAATATTATTGCGGTTTCATATCCCCCTCCCTTTTCAACTGATAAAACCCACGTATATGATAGCGCTTACTTTTAAAATAAGAGACTTTCTGTCCTATTCAAATAGATTAATCATTACTTTTGTATACTTTTGTTTACCTACTCTATCAAGACATCATTTTATTTGATTTTGCCAGGATCCACCCCGTAAATATAGCACACCCAATTGACTGCGATTCCTAACGGAGAGATCGCCTTGATGTGCTCTTACTATCCGCTGTGCTATCGTCAATCCGAGCCCTGTCCCTCCATATCCCAGATTTCGGGAGACCTATCGCTTCGATAGAACGGCTCAAAAATACGGGGGATATAAAACTGCCCGGCAGAAGAGATTCGAAGCCATCGCATATGGATGATCTGCAACTATGGGTAACCCTTGTCGCCGCAACCGCACGGCTCATTACTGCCTTATGCATCCTTATTTATCTTACAGGAATCGTGATATGCCATTCCAAGGCATCGAGCCCATTCTGAGACAGATACTTGAGGTCAATATTTGGATCGGATTAGTCATCAACATCATCATTGTAGAGTGGATGATAATTCATCGAGTCCCGAAGCGATCAGATCCAAGTAAGGACAAATGAAATTAATACCTTCCTATGCAAAAAGGAGCTTCGTCCATTTGGAAGAGCTCCTTTTAAATGTATAAAGACTCTGATCTACCTAAATCGTAATAGGTCTACTGTTCTTGCTCCGACTTCCTCGAGAAGCAAGAAGCATACAATTTCAGTTCCTCTTTATTTGTAGCTACGTGACCCTCTAACTTCATTCCGATTTTCTCTAGCAGATGACCGGATCGTTCGTTGTCTATCGTGGTGATTGCTACTATGCGTTCTAAACCAAGCGTCGATCGCCCGTATTCCAATGTTGCGGCAGCCGCTTCGTAGGCGTATCCCCGCCCACGGAACTCAGGGAGGAAGGCAAAGCCGATGTCCACATCTGTCAGGGAGTCCCTCTTGATAAGTCCGCACAATCCGATAGGAGTCGAATCTTCCTTCAATTCCGTCAAAAACAAGCCAAAACCTAGCCGCTTGTAGTTCTCTATGGGGCCATTCACAATATAGTCACGCGCACCCTCAACCGTTCGAATTCCTTTATCGCCGATATAGCGGTGCCATGCTTCATCATTCAAGAGCCTTAACATGAATTCCGCATCATCATCTGTTAACTTACGGTGAATTAATCGATTCGTCTCAAGAACTGCCAAAGCATTTGATCTCCTTTTTTCATAATAGAAGACATATTAACTAATATATATTACCATGCATTCGAATATGTCCATCACAGGCTATGATATTAGTCGTGTGCGCTTTTTATACAAACCCGTACCAAGGGATACTTCTTCAAATGCAGGCTCAAACGATTTGGGAAACGATGCGTAATGGGTGCGGGGAGGGAAGTTCGGCAATTTGCTATTGATGCCTTTTGCACAGCAGAAATTCCGAATTCGGAGGTAAATAAGAACGGTTAATTGAGCCGATAAAAATACACGCCATTTATCAGGCAATTAGTCCTACGATATAATTGCTGCAGGGAACTTGCGATTTACCGAGGTCGCCTCATGCTTGGACATTGAATTCCCTCCTCCTTTAGCAAGTTAGGAATACATCAATCAATTCCATTATTATACAAGGGTTTGATTATCCAAGCATTCGGACATTTTAGTAGGAAAAAATTGTCCTTTCAACTCCACCATCAGAAGCGACTTTACGCAATCGGCTTTCTTATTTGGAGATGAAAGGAATGGCTCTCTTTTAGTTTTTATTTAGGAAAGGTCCTTTTTCGCCACAAAAGCATAATAATGTGTGTTTTTCCATGGATTTAATCTTTCTGGATAAATGTCTATCATTGTAGTTTCAAATCCGGATTGCTGCAACAATAATTCATCTTTACTTGTATGTCTGTACAAAACATGATACCAATCGTCAATTTGTTCAGAATAATGATCAATAATAACATCTTCCTCCACGCCGCAAGCATGCTTTACAAGCATTACCCCATTATCCTTCAGCATATGAAAGCAGTTATTATAAATTGATTTTACTTCCTCATCATTAAAATAAGTAATAACGCCAAATAGTAATATAGCATCATACTTTTTATTATCGATGAATTCCGTTAAATCGGATTCAACAGTTTCAATTTTAGGGGAGTTGGCACAAAACTCTAAAAATAACCGTTGTTTATCAACAGCCTTGATATAAGAGACTTTAGACTCTAAAATATTTGTTGTTCTACCGGGACCGCAGCCTAAATCCAATACAACAGATGACGAATCGATATAGTTATCGATTAAGCCCATATCGAACAGGATGGTATCGTCTTCCTTATAATGCGTAGCTAAATTCGGATCTGATATTTTAGCTCGTCTAGTAAAGAAATTATCTATTTTATTTTTATCCAACATGACTTGTACCCCCGATTTCTTCCGCAAAAAGAGTTAATGATTCTCTAAATAACAAGAGCTGCCTCTTCCACCGTAAATTACTTTATGCATGAACTTTGCGAGTAACCAAATTATTTCTAACCCACATTATCGCAGCATCATAATCCGAAGGTGTATCAATTTCTTGACAGCGGATAGGCACAGCGTTTAATGGAAGAAATTTCTCCAAAACTTCATATACATGTCGGGTGCCCGATTTTAATTTAGTTGCATCTACTTGCACAAGTCCGGACCATTCGTAATTTCCGTTGTCTCTTGAAAATTTGGTTACCGACTCTTTTAATCCACTATGCTCAATATTTACTAAGACGGGATCTTCCGTCGTAGGTTCACAATATCCTATACCTTCTTCATTAGAATCTAAGAATGATTGGAAGTCATCCGGATGTATTAATAAATCGCCATCCAAAGAAATAATCATCCCCTTCGCATGGCGAGATCCTAAAGATAAACTGGCGGCAGTCCCAGTTGTCAAATAATTATGGTTAAAAACAAAAGTCACGTTTTTTCTTATTTTTAATACCTGCTCTATTACTTGCTCGGCTTGATAACCTACCACTACACGGACATCTTCGACCTTCTCCAGCATCTGTAATTGCCATGCAATAAGAGGTTTGCCTTCAAGCTCAATTAGTGCCTTAGTTATCCCTAACCCCAACCGCGACCCTACTCCTGCACAATTTATGACAACTGTCTTAGAAAACGACATAATTGTTCCTCCTCATACACAGCATGACTAGCACAAGCAAGGACTGAGTTGGCAGGTGAATGAACGCCTCCGTAAGCTAGGCCGATTGTTGCTTCCTTTATCATTTCCGCATCGTTGTTTCCTTCCCCGATAGCTACGATCTTGCCGACGAAATCCTTTGCTACTTTTCCTTTTTCGAGGACGGCTGTTACTTTCGTAATGTAACCATCTTCAACCTCAGCCCGGGATGTGTAGCTCTTAACTCCAATACGTTCACATAGAGACCCCACCCAAACATCTAAATTGCCAGTCACTACATAACTATTATCTCGATTATCTTCGATAAATTGAACGATTTTTTCATTTAGGGGTACGCTCGACACAATGTCCTGAACTGTTTTTACCGGTATTTCCTTCAGTAATTCAACTCTTTTCAAAAAGCTTTCATGGAAGGGAATGACGCCTTTAATGGTATCTTCCGTCAGCTTTCTTATTTCCTCGTATAGTCCTACCTCTTTAGCGATAATCGGAAGTATCTCTTTTTTCGTAATCGTACCATCTAAATCGAATAAAAAGCTCCAGCTCGTACTCATCTTTGTCCTCCACCCATTGAAGTCAGTCAAGCATCTTTAGTTCTTTGCAGAACGAAAATCCATTGCTTCGTTTCTTTTTGTGCTTTAATGTCTTCATAAAAGAATTCTTCACTTACCTTCAATGTAAATCCATTACTATAAAAAACTTTAAAAATATCGTGATACTCTTTTTCCGTTCGGTAAATTGCGCTATATTCGCTCTCTAGATTTTCAGAATAAAATTTATTTAGCGTTAATCTTTCTGCTAAAGCGACGGGCTCAGATAGATAAATGATGCACTCTTCATCGAATTTATCAATTAATTTTCTAAGTACAGGCTTTACGTCTTCATCATTTATGTACATGAGGACTCCGCCCGATATAACGAACCGATTAAATTGC